>Ga0209589_1001488_pt1 | contig 38721 bp, 17 predicted proteins | sample CowpeawhiteBW_FD_187525 | JGI IMG/M metagenome (GOLD analysis project Ga0209589, IMG submission 187525) | Root nodule microbial communities of legume samples collected from California USA - Cow pea white BW (SPAdes) (version 2) | ecosystem: Host-associated > Plants > Roots > Nodule | place: USA...
ATATATTTTAAAATTAGTATTTGAGGTGTTGTTGTTTCATTCTTTCTTAACATTAAAACCAGAAAGACTATTACTATTACTTTAGAAGGTGAAAAACTAAAACGAGTTTTTTTTTTTTTCCTTTATGGTTAAGATTTAAAATTCGGTGACATTTTCATTAAGCTCTGAATCTCACTGGATCAAATTCCAAATCTGAATCAAAGATGAGAAATAGGTAGCAGAGAAAAGCGAAGCTTATAGTGTAATGGTAAGTGTAGAAGAGTTAGGGAAGAAGAAACAATGGTGAAGCATTCGCAAGCGTTGATGGAAATGCGCAGCAAGAAATGCGCGCTAACACTCCTCGCACTCTTCGCTCTCTCCACTCTCACTATCCTCTTCATCCGAACCTCTCCTGATTCCTGCAACACCGCGCTTCTTCAGCTGGAAACTTCTCAGACTCTGACCGAATCCTCACCGGAACAGAACTCTGATCCTCTCCAATTCATGAAGTCGAAGCTCGTTCTCATGGTTTCGCACGAACTCTCTCTCTCCGGCGGACCTCTCTTGCTCATGGAACTAGCGTTTCTGCTGCGCGCCGCCAGATCCGACGTCGTTTGGATCACCTTTCAGAAACCGCCGCAAACCGACGATGTCGTCTATGCTCTAGAGAACAAAATGCTCGATAGAGGAGTGCAGGTACTGTACTTTTCAAGCAACAAAACTTATTAGTTAGTTTTTTTTTTTTTTACAAATAGTATTGTAATTTGATGTAATATTCAATTTATACCTCTATTACGCCAATTTGATCGAATTAAAACGATAATTAGAAGACGTTAACGAGTTTTGCTTGTTGGCTATAGCTTCAGATATCGTTAGTTATTGTGCTGATAGTATTTAATGCAAATATTTATTGTTCAGTTAATTAAGTCAAGTTCTAGTTCTAATTAGACAACACTAGAAATACAGTGAAATTTTATTTGTACAACCAAAATAAAAAAGGAAAAAAAAAGAGAGTGGAGAAATTATATGTTTTGGAATCACGGTTGTCTCAATCTTCACGTCATAACTAATCCAATTTTGGTAATTCTGTATTGTAATTTTAAAAATTTCACCATGTGTCGTACATGAAGAATAGTTGAGAGCATGAGCCTAAGTAGTATGACACTAAGTACTATTTTTTCGCAGCAACAACATTTACAAAATATATAAGAATTTACACCTAAGTTTTTTTTTTTTTTTTGTTGCGAGAAGTGTTTTTGTGTGCATAGTGACTGGTGACTGGTGACAGGTGCTGGATGGAAAAGATGAGAAGGGCGTCGACGTAGCATGTAAGGCTGACATGGTGATTTTGAATACTGCTGTGGCTGGGAAGTGGCTTGATTCTGTTCTAAAAGAGAAAGTTTCGGAGGTTCTTCCAAAGGTTTTGTGGTGGATTCATGAAATGCGAGGGCATTATTTCAAACGGGAGTATGTTAAGCACCTCCCTTTTGTTGCAGGTGCCATGATCGATTCTTATACAACTGCTGAATACTGGAAGAATAGGACTAGGGAGAAATTAGGGTATGTTTACAACTTTGTTAGTGGTTCATGTGTCGACTATGTTACTTTCTATTTTATATGTTGTTAACTTGGTCCAATGTTGTAGGATTAAAATGCCAGAGACCTATGTTGTGCATCTTGGAAATAGCAAGGACCTTATGGAGGTTGCGGAAGATAGTGTGGCCAAGAGGGTTCTTCGAGAACATGTTCGAGAATCTCTGGGAGTGAGGAATGATGACCTACTTTTTGCCATCATAAATAGTATGATCCTACTCTGGTTCAAATTCATTTACATGCTTTTTTTACTGTAATTTTGCTTCAATTATTTAAAAAAGATGTGGAAGCTAAGCTACTTTATGGAGCTTCGAACTTCTGCACATTTAAACTTTGCTCATGCTTAGCTGAACATCGTGATAGTTTCTTGGCATTTATAAGTAAGAGCTCTAAAATTAGTAATTTTCTTCATCTCCAGAATTGTGTTTCTGATATTTTTCATTTGTCATTTGCCTTTAGCTGTATTTGTATCGGATTGATCCATTATATTTTCACGTCGAACTCAGTTTTTCTCATTGCTGCATGGATTAAGATAGCTAACCACAGTCATAAGTGTTTCCTACGGGTACATGTATGTGAAGTAAGAGAGAGTGGCATTAGAAATATAAGAATGTAGTAGGGGGTAACAAAGGAGATTGAGGTGATTCCACTTGTTCTTTTTTTTATTACAAAATATATTACAAATTAATCCTCCCCTTTGTTTTATACCCTTCCATTCATTTTGGCGTTTATTTTACCATTATATAATTTGAGCTTCAGGATGATATAATTGCAGGTGTTTCACGTGGTAAAGGGCAGGACTTATTTCTTCGGGCCTTTTATGAAAGTTTGCTGCTCATCAAGGAGAAGAAACTGCAAGTGCCATCTTTGCATGCTGTAGTTGTAGGGAGTGATATGAATGCCCACACAAAGCTTGAAACAGAATTGCGTCAGTTTGTCATGGAGAAAAATATCCAGGACCGTGTTCACTTTGTTAACAAAACACTGGCAGTGGCTCCTTACCTGGCTTCTATTGATGTTCTTGTTCAGAATTCTCAGGTATCTTTTAATATACCCTGTTATGTTGTTTTGTATGAAACAGAATTTGTTTTCACTCTATTGTTTTTGCTAAGTGGGAGTTGCTTCCTGAACCGATAATTGTTCTATACTTAGCAAGATTCTTTTTTAAAAAGATTTATTTCCAGCTTCCATGTAAGTCTTAATGCTAAGATCAGTGATGAGGGACCTGAAGAGAGATTCTATAGGTCCTAGTCTTGTTTAAGTTTAATGCTTCACACTTCTAGAAACCAAGAATAAGTTTTGCATTGCAACTATAGTAGCTTTTTGATTTTGTCACCCAATGTCATGAAGTATTATGTTACTTCTAAATATGCCTCTCTTTATATTAGGGTAGGGGAGAATGTTTTGGGAGGATAACCATTGAAGCTATGGCATTTCGCTTGCCTGTACTTGTAAGTATAATTTGCCTTGTCAATACGTATTTCCTTTTATATATATTTTTTGGTTTTAATTCGTGTCGTATATGCCATTTTATTCGTATACCTACTGTGCTTTCTTTGCTCACTTCTCTCTTAAATATCTTTGATGTTGCTGTTTTATTGATTTCACTATTCAATGCTGCAAGTTGGCAAACTCCTCACCAAAAGAAAAATGAAGTTATTTCAAGTTTCATTGGTCGTTATACGGTCTTGTTCATACATCAAGTTACTTATTATTATTTCTTCAAATTTCACCGACCCTCTCTTTTCAACTTTCTCTTGTGATGTTTTTTCCATGGGGAGATGTTTCCAAGATTATTTAAAGAATAGCTAAGAAGTATTTTGCGGATTTTGCAAATTGTGTCAAGAGACAAAAATTCTATACAGATCTCATGCGTACTTCTATTGTTTTTCTTTCAAATTATGCATTATATTTTACACATGTTTGGCTTTGACAATTTAATTAGGGCCTGGTAAGTTCAACAATGAGATTAGAAGTCATTCTATTTTGGCACTCTGAATTTCTTAGGCATGTATATTATTATGTCATATTTTCCTTTGACAATTTTTTATCTTTAACAATAATCCCAGGGAACTGCAGCTGGGGGCACCATGGAGATTGTGGTGAATGAGACTACTGGTTTGCTGCACCCCATTGGAAAAGCAGGTGTGACACCTCTTGCAAAAAACATGATGAATTTGGCAACTCATGTTGAGAGGAGGCTGACTATGGGAAAGAAAGGATATGAGAGAGTGAAGGAAAGGTTTCTAGAGCCTCATATGGCACAGAGAATTGCATTGGTTCTGAAGGATGTGCTACGGAAGGGTAGCCACAATTAAGTCAACCAGCTTAGGCATTTTTGCTGTTCTAAAATTGTAAATTTTACAGGGTAAAGAGAATGTCATGGCAAGAGCGAATTGTATACCACTGTTCCTTATGCCATATGTAGCATATGCTGTAAGAAACTGCTCTATTTATAGGCTTTTGATACACGTCTACACATTATATTCTTTAATTTTCTATATCAATTGTTGAGATTATTTATTAGTTTCATCCTTAGCAGTCAGAAGAAGAAAAGAACTGGATCCCATTATTTTCCTAGCTTTGTAATACATCTTGTCTTGACTGGCAGTATTTTCTTTAAATAATAATTGTAATTTAGAAAAAGTTAAATATTATTTTTATAATATATTGTCAAGCTCACATAGTGTGACTATTTTTTTTTATCCAAATAATTAACACATCAAAAATATATTATAGTACTGTTGTAGTAAATTTTTATAATATAAAAGTTCAATTTATTTTTCTCTTTTACATAAAAAGCAATCTTTCAAGAATGTATCTTTGTTCCAGTAGATAAAATCTCATAAACGATCTCACTGCAACATTCTTAATTAGAATATATCTTAATTATAATATATATATATATATATATATATATATATATATATATATATATATATATATATATATATTACGAAGGAGAGGGGAATGTTCTTCCTAAACAAGTAGGAAATTTGTCTATCGTACGTAATAATCATATTGGATTAACCGTTATTCATATACGTACTTATTTAAATTATTAAAATATAAAGATTAGTTTCTCTTAATTTCAAAGCAAAAAAAATTGAATTAATTTTTCTTTAAAATTTTAGATTATATTAGTCTTTTATCGTTTAATTTTTTAATCAAATTTTATTAAATTTATTTAATATTTTAAATACATTTTTAAGTTAATATATAATTTATATAAAAAAAATTATCAAATAATATAAATAACTCAAATGTTAATTTTAAAAATTGAGAATTAAATTAATTTAAAATTTTAAAAATAAATTAATTCTAATTTTCACTTAAAATTAAGAGATAAAAACATACTTAAATCTTAAAATATATTTAATTTTTTAAGTAATTAAAAGAATTATATGAACCAAAATATTAGAGAAAAGTAATATGTATGATTTTACGTTGGTTTAATATTTGATAATATCATATTTTATTTTTTATGACTTTTTAAATATATATATATATATATATATATATATATATATATATATATATATATATAATATATATATAAAAAAAAAAATAAGTAAATATAAACATCGTTTCTGATGGGAATAAAAAGTTTCATATTCATTGAATATCTTTATATAGAAATTAAAATAAAGTAAAGATTCCATATCTATTAAAAATAAAGATGAGAGAATGAGATAAACAACTAATACTTGTGAATAAAGATAAAATAGTCAAATATTACTATTGGAATCAAATATAAACCATTTATATCTTAAAACATAATTTAAAACCTTATTCCACGTGAATTAGAACCAACAATTTATATTTGATGACACTCTCATGTTCATTATTAAAAAAAGGAATATTCATAAAAAAAATTCTAAAGATATACCTCTTATCCTTCAAATCCATTATTATATTCAAAACAATTTTATATTTTATTTAAAGATATTCTTATAAAGTAAATTTTGTAAACAAGTTCGTTTAATATGAAGAATGGAATAATATAAAAAAGAGCAATAACATAATAAGATAATAATTCTTTTAGTAGATAATTATTACATTAACGCCAATATAACTCCATAAGATAAAAATTCTTTTAGAATTTACTATGATTCATATTATATTAACAATAAATAAATAAATGAAGTTATTAATGTAAGATAACTAACAAGTAATGATAACTTATTTATTTGTAAAGATTCCAAATTAATTTTAGCTGATAATTGATAGCAAATGTTTTTCAAAGAACGTTACTACAATAATTAACATTTTATATTATATTATAATACATAATTATACGTAATATATACAAGCCATACATATAAAAAAAGGGTTAAATATGTTTTTAGTCCCTTAACTTTCAGTATATTTTGGAATTAGTCCATTTTGAAACTTTGGACCAATTTAGTCCTTCATCTTTCGAAATACGTGAATTTAGTCCTTTTAATCCAATTTTGTTAGGTTTATTTAATGTTTCATACACATTTTAGGATTGTATTTGAGTTGTTTATATTGTTTGACACATTTTTTATTTAATATTAAGTCAAATACTAGTATGAAACGTGCTTGAAATATCAAATAAACTTCACAAAATTTGATTAAAAGGACTAAATTCACATATTTCGAAAGATGAAGGACTAAATTGGTCCAAAGTTTCGAAATAGACTAATTCCAAAATTTACCAAAAGTTAAGGGAACAAAAATATATTTAACCCTAAACAAAATTACAAATAAAGTCAACAATATACTTTTCCAATCTTTTAAAGATTTTATAAGAAAATAATTTTTAAATAAATAAAACCAAACTTTTATGTAAAAGAAAAAAAAATCTATAACAAATGGATAAAATATTTTTTTAAGATAACTTGAATTGCAATCCATAGCAACCTATAAAATAAACTTGGGGGCCAAGATATTAGGGCTAAAGGAAGAGAAGTCGCATAAACAATATAGTTATAATTTGATAGTTCGATAAAAGAAGAAAAAAAAAAGCTATTTGAATCCTTTTTCCGATTTCAGATTTTGGTTATAGCGAGTAACACTAACAATGACCGATACTGAAGACTCGACGCGACGCCGTAATGCGGTCACGGAGTACCGTAAGAAGCTTCTTCAACATAAGGAATTGGAATCCAGGGTGCGATCAGGTTCGTTCTTTCTCAATCCAACCTTCACTCCCTTGCGATTCTGAATTGCGTTTAGAATTTGCTATGAATTTACACTATTTTTTATTCATGATGTTGTCATGCTCCGATTGATTAGGGTTTATTCATTATGAATTTTGACGTGTTTGGCTTTGAAATGCTAATTGCAGTCCGAGAGAATTTACGTGCTTCGAGAAAAGAGTTTAACAAAACAGAAGATGATTTGAAGTCTCTTCAAAGCGTTGGACAGATCATTGGCGAGGTTCTCAGGCCTCTCGACAATGAACGCTGTATTGAGTCTATCCTTTTTTTCATTTCGTATTTTGAATGATATTTCGCCATTCAACTTCTTAGTGTATTCTAATATATATTGAGATTATGAACACAAACTTATGTTTCACTTTAAATGTGAAAACCTTAGCCTATTCATTCTGGATGATAATATATAATCTATACTTAATTGCACATTTTATTCTGCACTATCATAATTTTTTTTAATTTTAGCCCTCAATTCTTTTGTGCGTTTTACCGTATTTTTTTAAATAATGCATTATACTATGTGATGACTTTATGCTTCACATGGAAAGAGCTAAAAGCACCACCCTAAAGTTTTGAAAACCTGAAGCAACTTTGTTTTGTTACAAGTTTTTTCGAATCAGTGTCGTTGTGACACCTTTTTCTTTTCCAGCAAAAAACTTTTTCTTCATGACACATTGACACACCATTAAACATTTAAAAAACATGGACGATAAAATTCTTGAAATGATGATAATTGAGTGCTAAATTCTGTAATTTGGCCTGTTGTCTAATAATCTAATTAGTTGATCGAGCTAAACTGATACACTATCTTCTATGTTTTTTGTTTGGTTGATGTGAACTTAAGCCTAGGTTGATTTTTATTTTCCTTGTACTCTATGTTATCTCAGTGATCGTTAAGGCAAGCAGTGGACCTAGGTATGTGGTCGGTTGCCGCAGTAAAGTAGATAAGGAAAAACTGACTGCTGGTACCAGAGTGGTTCTTGATATGACAACACTAACCATAATGCGAGCTCTTCCACGTGAGGTAAGGTTTTGTGGTTTATTCTTTTTTGGGTATTATTTGATATGGTGAATGTGAAGCTTGTGCTCTTTGGGCTATTTGGTTTGGTTTCCTTCTGAAAATCATCTGCTTGTCTTTTGTGCCTAATGATCCATATGGATGTGAGTTGATAGGTTGATCCGGTAGTTTACAATATGCTGCATGAGGATCCCGGTAATATCAGTTACTCCGCTGTTGGTGGTTTATCTGATCAAATAAGAGAATTGAGGGAATCAATTGAACTACCTCTGATGAACCCTGAGCTCTTCCTTAGAGTCGGAATTAAACCTCCTAAGGTGATTAGTTTTCACTGTACTACTATGTCTGTTACCTCTGTTATGTGTTTTGGCAGTACTGTCACCCAAGTTTCTATCTAAAAGTTCTTTAGTGAAAGTTTACTTTTTGATGAGCCATGATATTTAATTTTGAATCTGATAGTATCTTCTTAATTATTGTCTCCCAGGGTGTTCTCCTTTATGGGCCTCCTGGTACTGGTAAAACATTGTTAGCTAGGGCAATTGCTAGTAACATAGATGCTAACTTCTTGAAGGTCAGAATTGTTTCTTTTCTGAATTCCGTTGTGTTTCAGGTTTCCTTTAATCTTAAATATAATGTACCTTACCCTCCATACTGTTGTAGGTTGTTTCTAGTGCAATAATTGATAAGTACATTGGAGAAAGTGCCAGGTTAATTAGAGAAATGTTTGGTTATGCACGTGATCATCAGGTAGATTCTTGAATGAAGTTTCTTCCTATTTGTTCATATAATAATTGGAATGTAGTTCTTAATCTCCATTTTGTTTGTTAAGCCTTGCATTATTTTTATGGATGAGATCGATGCCATTGGTGGTCGTCGTTTCAGTGAAGGAACAAGTGCTGATCGTGAGATTCAGAGAACACTAATGGAGTTGCTTAATCAACTTGATGGGTTTGATCAACTTGGGAAGGTATATCTTTCTTCTTATCCCTATTTAGTCATTTTGGACATTCTTATTTCATTTATGTCAGATATAATTCACATAAAATGTGAAGTATAGCAACCTTGCAATTAATGTGTCTTCATTATATTGTGTGATTTTTTCTCACTAAAAATGATTGTTCTGGTGAATTCTTATGGTGGGTTGACTACAATTACAACATTGCTGTCTCAATGGATGTTGTAGGTTAAAATGATAATGGCAACAAACCGTCCCGATGTACTGGATCCTGCTCTTCTGCGTCCTGGAAGATTGGATAGAAAAATTGAGATTCCACTGCCAAATGAACAATCTAGGATGGAAATTCTGAAGATTCATGCTGCTGGGATAGCTAAGCATGGTGAAATAGATTATGAAGCCGTTGTGAAGCTTGCCGAGGTGAGTTCAGTTTGGATTAATTTTGTTGATAATTACAGAAGCATGTTTGATGTATTTTTTATTGCAAATTGCTCAGGGCTTCAATGGAGCTGATCTTCGAAATGTGTGCACGGAAGCTGGAATGGCAGCAATTCGTGCAGAACGTGATTATGTGATCCATGAAGATTTTATGAAGGTGAGTTCTTACTTTGACGAAAGCTTTTTTTCTTTCTATTTATCAGGCTCAAGGGATTAGCCCTCATCACTCACTGGACAATAACTTGACTTCTTTCTTTGGCGCGCAGGCTGTTAGAAAACTGAATGATGCAAAGAAACTTGAATCCAGTGCTCCCTACAGTGCTGACTTTGGCAAAGAGTAGAGCTATTATAAAATTCTTAGTCATGGATATCTAGGCAGTACATGAGTCAAATTCTTCGTTCAATTAGGTTTTGGATTGAATTATTTTTTGTTTTCTTTTAAGATCATGCTCTAGATTATTTATACCACTGATCTTTGAATTGGTTCGTCTCCCCATTTATTGTTGAAGATCCTTATTCAGTGAAATTCCTTTCCAATCTTGATCAATAAATCTGATTTTATGCTGTTATATACTACTACTAATTACGGCCAGCAAAAATCCAGATAGCTAAGCTCTTTTGTATAGCCATTATACTAATTTGGGGCCTTGGTCATCTGAGTGTTGCGTTGTGAACTCTACCTTCCGTGTAAACACGTGGAAAAAAAATATTTTACATATTTTCTTTATATTATGGTGACATTTTTATATATATAAATATTTTTTTGGACCTTAGTTGAAATTTTAATGCATGTAGAAAGTGGTTTGTTACGCAATATGATGTAATATGATGTACCGATATTTTAACTTGGATGATATATCTGTGTTCGACACTTATCCGTATCTGATATTTTAGGATATTGTATCGATACTTATGAGTTAAGTATCTAATTTACAAAGTCGTAGTATGGTATAAGTAAATCTTTGAATAATGATCAATCTTACCAATTTGACTATCAATTTAAAAACTAAAAATTATTGACAAGTAAAATAGTTCTAAAAAATTATAATTAATCTCTAAATTGATAATTAAAATAATTTTTATTATAAATTAATTTCTAAATTGATCACTAACATTAGTTATCAAGATTTTGACTACGAAAATAATTGGTTTCTAAATTAGTTACTAACATTAGCTACTAAAGTTTCAGCTACCAAAATAATTAGTTTATAAATTGATCTCTAATTAGGAAATTAGTCTCTAACATATTTTTGGTTACTAAAATTGGTCATTAAATTTAAGAGTTTTTTGTACTTTTATTATGACAATAATTTATATTTTTTATGTTAATAATTTTAGTACATATAGTTTTAATTTGAATTAACACAATAACAATCATATATTTATTATGTTTTTAAGAATTATCGTACACACTTTTCAATATTCATATATCGTGTATCTATCACGTATCGTATCCTATTATTTTGAAAATTAAAATAAACGTATCAACATATCGGATATACGTATTGTATCCATGCATTATAGGTTATAGGTTACTTACGTTAAAATATCAATTGATGTAAATAACTTCAAAAACTAAGTTAATGCGGTGATACTTATAATCTTCAAACCTACATTGCTAAATCCCGATTTACCAATGGACTTATATACTGATCCATATTGACAGAATGTTCTAGTGCTCGTTGGAATTGAATAGAACCCTGGACTTTTGGTTTCGGTTACATTGGATGACATAAAAAAAACATCTTTATGAGGTTATATTATGACAAGTGTAAGAAGTAAATCGTTTACATTTTACATTAGTCTTGTATAATACAAACGTGGATTCTAACTAATGTAAAAGGTTCATACAACAAGGAAACCAAATTTCTCCACCATAAAATGTGAGAGTATTGAATTGAATTTATACAGCAGTCAAGAAGCTTGAAAATTACATACATTGAAAAAACCACCTCAGAGTGAACTAAAAAAGAATCGATGTGGTACCAAACATGCATTTAATAGACTCAACCATACTTTTGCACTTTTTCACACCCATCAATACAGAATTTAAATTGCATTTCCCAGTTGGTAGTCCTTTTTATGTTGCTGTTGTTTAAGCTCTCTTGCTTAATTTGCGTTTTATCATTCTAACAATTTTGAAGAACCAGAATGCACTTACCAGCTGCAAACCCAGTGCCATAGCCTGTAACGATGGAAGGAATTAAGCAAAGGTGAGTGTAACAAAACAGAAAAAGAAAAAAAAAAAGGTTTCTCAAAACAAAAAATCCTTCACCTTTATGAGAAGTGGATAGTCAGCAGATAAAGTCACGTAAGTGAGACACGGTCCCAGCAACATCCTGGCAAAAGAAAATATGGCAGCAAACAGAATCTGTGCAATTACGTGAAACTCAGCTTCAAAACAGTTTATACTTTGTTCATTAACAAGGCATGCCCAAAATCAAAGCCAGACATGAAATATTTATCATCACTACAATTTTACTTACATCAGCAGCCAAATTAAGAGGGGTATCTCTGTAACCAAGCTCTTTCAGAAGCTCCCTCAAATGTAAAAATGGACTTGATATCTCTGTTATCCACATTGTCGCCACCATTTCTGCGGCACACTGTATACAGATATGGCAAATAACCACTAGCTAATCATGAAACAGTCATAATTACAACAACAAACAGTTTCTGAAATTGAGGTAAATGGACAATACTGACAAATTGAGAAACAACTACTTGAAAATTTTACTACCAATCAAGATGAAACCAAATATCAATACCTCATTTTTTTCTAAAAGATTATATTAAAAGGAGATAAATTTGTGCAAAACACCCTTTTATATATGAATGATTACAAGAAGAAGATTTATTTCTGTGAAACTCAAAACAAGCATTGCTTAGTGTTCAGAAACTGAGAATATACTTAACAGTGAAAACAACAATACATTCCAAAACTTTGAGAAATGATTTCAGCTTTTGATTACCTTCTGATAGAAAAGGCCTGCTCCAATTCCAACAATGCTTACCAAATGATGGACAGTGTTGTCTAGACTAACTCTCTCACCAAAGTGACAACAAGCTAGATCATAAATCAGATAAGAAAGACTCACTGCCAGAACTTGCATCTGCTCAGAACACAGTTCAAACTTTCCACTTTAGTGCCAATTCTAAACAATTAAGAACACCCAAATCCATGTAAAAATAATAGTGAGGTTTCCCTCAAAAGGGCATGTACCTGTTGGGGTGAAGATTTTGATCCCACACCACAAATTGGACACCTCCAATCTTCAATAGAGAGCCAAGCCAATGTCACTGCTAAAGTTGCATGGAGAGTGGACACAAGGCGGTTGCAGAAATCAAAAGAGCGTTTTGGGAATAGTCTTCTCACTATTACAAATGCTGATGTCCATGAAACAACTCCAACAACCACTGTTTCTGTAACATACTTTTCCATTTCTGTAAACTGCAAAATATGTGTTCACAGTTCAAGTTTCTGCAACTGCATCGTTGTTACTTAAATTGACAAAAAAAAAGTGTACTTTATGTTGAATTCAATACACACACATATGCATAAAGAGTTATATGGTTCAGATTGCAAACCTGTAACTACGATTGCGTGAAAGACATTAATTTGAGAGGACCCAAAGAAATTTGCTGTTGCATTCCTAACATAACTGCCACCAGAAATATGGATGAGGCAATGGAGTACGACCAAGTGAAGTTAGGAGTTCGGAATTACGGAAATTATTGTTCAACTACCACATTTATTATGTGTTTGCATGGACAGATAGATGAAATGAAACATGCTGCTATGAACTACAACGCATTCAAATTGATCTTTTCTGAATTTTAATGCGTTTCCACGTAATTTTCAACTCTAGGGTTAAATATGTTTTTAGTCTTTCAAGTTTCGGCGAAATTTGAAATTGGTTCCTCTTTAAAAATTTTGACCAATTTAGTCCTTCATCTTTAGAAATGTGTGAATTTAGTCTTTTAACCATAATTTGTTAAGTTTAGCTCATGTTTCAGGCGCATCTCATGATGGTATTTGAATTGTTTACTTCATTCCACTAATCTTCGTTTCAATGCTGACTCAAATATTATCATAAAACGCGTTTAAAACTTTAAATAAACTTAACAAAATTTGATTATAAATATTAAATCCACGCATTTCTAAAGATAAAAGACTAAATTGGTCAAAAATTTTAACGAGGAACTAATTCTAAATTTCACTGAAAACAAAAAATATATTTAATCTTCATCTTATTGTTCCAAGAATTATTGAGTAACTTTTTAATTAACTTAGAAACCAAGTAATTTTACTTACACTTAAATTTGAAAAACCTAAGTATAGTTCCGGCAGAAGGAAAGGGGACCATGCATACATACACATAATTGGGGTTTGGTGAGAAGTTATGGCACTGTACTCTTTTTGCTTACAGGCAAAAATTGTTAGTAAAGCATGATTTAACATGACTATAAAAATTCATACGTTATGAAAATGTTGATAATTTCATATATAATATTATTTTATTAATATATTTACACCGATATATTATCATTAATTTATTTTCATTCATATATTATATTCCTGCTTATATATAATGTTCATGATATTTATCTTATTTCTAATATTATTGTGCGATTTTAAGGTTTTACTTTTACGTTTATTATCTATCAGAAGTGTGTTCTATTGCGTCTGGAGCTTTCGCTCTACCATCTGTGTGTTTTTAGATGATTTTGTTGAACCTTTGATTTTGTGATGGAAATAACTTTATCTATTCCTATCCAACGTTGCCATGCTCATAATCATGTTGGGATAAGTTTTGGTTCGATATCCCCAAAGTTGTCTGAAAAGCGCAGCATGTTCATTATGGGTATGGGATTCGTGGGGCAATCACTTGCACGAAAACTGCAAAACCAAGGATGGTTAGTTGCATTACATTCTCTTCTCTTCAATATTTATCTTTTTCGCTTCAAAATTTGTCTCATAGAATCAATGATTATTGGTAGGGTCGTGTCTGGGACTTGCACAACCCACGTGAAGAAGCAGCAGCTCCAGAACATGGGGTTTCATGTTCATCTTTTCGATGCAAACCACCCCGAGTGAGTCAGCTGGTAATTTTTGCGTTCAATTTTTCATTTTTTCTTGAAAAAATTGCTAATAGTTATGTGGATGTTATTGGATTTGATGTCTGAATTGAAAACTATAAAGGGCACATTTGTGTTTTAGGAATTTCATATTTAGTTGGTCAGAATAATTTCTTTGGGGAGTCAAACATGGATGTTGTTTTTGCTGTTGGATTTCTTCTCACTTAATGGATAAGACTTTTGCTGTTGTTTTTCGTTTTGCAGTCTGGATATTCTAAGGCTACTGAGAAATTACACTCACATTCTTGTTTCTGTGCCCCCTCTTGTTGGCATTGGTGATCCGGTATGATTTCACTGTAACAACTGTTGTATATGTGTGTCACCATTCTGAGGGTAATATATGTAAACTTTCCACTTTTTTTATTATTTTTATTGATTTATAGATGCTCCAGCATGAAGAACTTTTCAGAAGGTCTTTAGCAAATTCAGATGTTCAGTGGCTGAGTTACTTGTCTTCGACTAGTGAGTCTACATTGAAATTAAAATTAGGGTTTAGTGGTTCTTAGCTGATATACCCAACATGCTTTCTATCTTGCAGGTGTCTATGGAGACTGTGGCGGTGAATTGGTGGATGAGGAGTAAGTAAGAGAGTATAACTAAATAAATCACTTGCCTTCCAAAATTTCTGGATCTTCTCCGTTAGTTGGTTCTTAGTGTGTGCATCTTGTTGTTTGTGACAGTTATCCAACAAATCCAGAAAGTGAGTTGGCTAAATTAAGGTTAAGTTCTGAAGAAGGCTGGTCAAATTTGTCTTATGATCTTGGGATCTCACCACTTTTATTTCGATTAGGAGGTATCTATGGCCCTGGCAGAAGGTACTTGCCTGTTCTCACTTCAATTTTTCTATCATCAGTTTCTTTGTAGGATCGGTAAAAGCCTAGAAAATTCTTGTCTAAGTTGGATGTTATGAAAATTGTTAAGAAGTGAACTTTAAATCTAACGGTTCACAAAACCGATCTGTAAGGTGAAGTTTATACCAGCTTATACGTTATAAACTGATCTTATCATTAGTCAATGTGGGATTTCCCACAAAAATCAATTCAAATCTGTCATTCTAAGGATATACCAGTCAATAAGTGTCGTATCTCATGAGATAAGAGTCTCATCCGTGGGTTTATGTTTACATAGCTACCTGCTGTCACTTAACTGTCAATTAAGCATATATTTTCTTTTGGCTTTGAACATTTCTTTTGTTTTAGTGCCATTGATACAATAATGAAGCAGAAACCAATGTCAGAAGGTCAGAAGAGGAGAAAACACCGAAAATACACATCCAGAGTACATGTTGATGACATCTGCCAGGCACTGATGGCTACTGTTTATGTACCTCCCCCCAGGTGAATTTCCACCATAATTAACTTTCTGCTACATTTAACACCCTTCTGAAATGTTTATAAACTAATTAGGCAAAAATTTCCAAGAGAAAAACCAAAGTTGTAGGATTGTCAAACAATATATTCTGCATTTCTAGTTCTGCAGTAGTGGAAAGTTCTGGCATTTACCTTGAAGTGCCTACGTGGCTGGAGAAACACAATTCTTGAATTGTAGTTTTATTTCAAAGCCTTCATCATGTGTGTTTACTGTTGCAACTTTAACTACAAAACTGATGAAATGTTTACCTTCTCAAAATACACGTAGAAGATTCTCCCAAATAAAGAAACTATTATAAATACATATACTGATGAAGGCATTGGCTGTGGCTGTTTTCCTAATAATCATATCTTAAGTTTAAGATTTGTTAGAATTTCTTAGTGGTGAACCTTCACACCATACCAACTACCGTTTAAAGTACTTACTTACGCTATTGGAAATACACAGTCCTAAATATTGGTTGTGTATGTTAGTAATGATTTTAATAATTGGTTTGCATCCATAATTGTGGTTACAATGTCAAGGTTTTGGTGGTTCATAAAAGTACAATTGTGACCTTAACAGGCACGTCTATTTGCAATTTTCTGCAATATAAAAGTTTGTGATGAAAGTGAAACATAGCCTAACTACAATTGAAAACCATTACTAGTTTTTCCTACCTTTGTTTGCTGACTCTTACTATCGACATTAACAACAAGAATAAAGTGGGCAAGATCAATACTTAAAAGGGCAGCATTTACAGCCTATGAGCACAAGGAGCCAAAAACTTGGGATGCATTAATAAAGAATGTCCTGAAATTATCTTAATGCTGAATTTTTTTTACAGTCTCTTTGATTCCTGAATTTGTAGGATACTGTCATTAGTTCCTAAATATAAGACAGAAAAAAACATTGAAAGTGTTACAAGCATATCAATCCAAAATTCAAGAAAGCATGCTTTTAAATGATAATATCAGCATATAATATATATATATATAGAGAGAGAGAGAGAGAGAGAGAGAGAGAGAGAGAGAGACTGAAATTATGACAAATAGTTAAATTTAAGGACTTATTTGACATCTCACATGTTTAACATTTTCTATTTGTGACAACACCTACCACTTGCAGCAACTATAGTGATTGTTTATTGTGTCAATTGGTTTCATTGGTTGTGTTCTTTGGGTCAATTTGGTCACACTTTCAGGGAAGTTTACAATATCGTTGATGATGACCCTGCTCCGAGGGAAGAAGTATTTGAGTATGCAATGAAATTGGTGGAGGAAAAATGGCCAGAGCTGAAGTTACAAAGTGTGGAGCAGAGGCAGAAAGAGTGGTCCAATGTAAATCCAAAGGGCGACAAACGAGTGTGTAATGCCAGAATGAAGAGGGAACTAGGACTGCAACTACTTTTCCCTGATTACAAATCAGGATTGAAGAGTATAATTCACCAAATTCAGAGTCCATTCCACTGTCATTGACCAAATCCAGAGTCTCACTTTTCAATGCCTTATATAAGTTGGACTCAGGTCATACTGATATAAACTTTCTCTATAAAATGAACCTTCTTAGAGAAAACCCATCAATTACTCACATCACTTCATGTTTGTGCCTCAGCAAATGCTATTGCACTGCTTCAAAATGAGAATCTCAAAATTAACACTTCCAAAACTAGGATAAATATGTCATCAAATCAATTGGTGTGATTATGTTACTGAACTAGTACTCCCAAATTCAAGTTATGATGATAGAAGTGTTTGGGGAGAGAATTTAATATATTTAGCTACAGTAGTCTTATCTGGTTCAAATAGGATTGTGTCTAATGCAATGTGCACTTGCCCTCTGAAAGAACAGGGTAAATGGTTAAAAAAGTAACTTTGTTGAATAAAGCCAGTAAATATTTGAAACAATTTTTCATAATCGATTTCTTTTTCTGAAGGTTATTTTTCTAATTGTAAATAAACATGGAGTACTGTTTTTTTAAAAATATCTAAATAGTAATTGCTTATTTTTAATATTAAATAAATTAAACTAATATCTTTACCTGATTAAACAAATGTAAAGTATTTAAAATAAGTAGTTTTAAAAATAATATTGATTTACTAATTTAAAAATTAGTAAAGTACAGTTATGAAATGGTTTAACTGGGTAAAATCATTTTACTAAAATGAGTTTATGATAATTAATAATAATAAAAGAGAGGTATTTTGAAATACCTCATTTAGTATAAGTGTTCTTCTGTTTCCCTTCATCTATCTATCCATATAGCGGCATTCGAACACTGACTATGGGAGATGATTTTTGAGTCAAAACCACATAGACCAGTGATGCCACTACGTCTCAAATACATATTTTATTATAAAAATAATCCACAAAGTCTTTATATGTTCTTTTATATTTTCGCATTCTTACTTTTTTTTTTCATGTTAATTTAATATTACATTAAAAAATGGAATAAAATCATAAATAGCTAATAATCAGTATGTGGTGTTCATACCTTTTTTTAATTTAAAATAAAACTAAGAAAAAAAAGTATGATTTTGATCATTATACATTTTTTGTAATTTGTATTTTGTCATTGTATTTTTGAATTGATTTTAGTTTTTAAATTTATTAAAATTTTAAATTAAGTAATCAATCTTTGAACCATAATGATTGAAAAATATCTAACCGAGATAAAAGAAACCCTGTTTGTTTGACTTTAGAAATAAATTATTTTTGTGAAATCATAAATTTACTCGTGATTCACTTTTTTAAAATTAATTTTAATTTTATTCACAACTTTATAACATTTTTTATATATATGTATAAATTTGTTGCCATCATTTCCTACCAACCTATCACTTCAATATCATCTTATTGTGTATATATTAGATTTTAAAAATTTTAAATGATAAATTTTTCAACAAAAATGTTCACTTTAGAGAAATAAAGAGCTAAAGAAACTTAAAACAAAAAACTTAAATTAATATAATTTTAACTCTTAATAGTATGATGTCTATGTCATTTACTAACATATAAGCAATTAAAAATAATGCTTAGATACTTATTTATATAAAAGATCATTTTAAAAGTGTACATAAATAACTAAAAAAAAAAGATACAGCAATAGAGAGATGCTGTATAATACTTCATCAAATATCACATTAGGCCTTCTACTTTTGCTGCCATTAGAACATGATACTTCATTGAATTGCTTTACCATCATCAATACCAGAAATATCGGTGGTCTACAAATGCATTTATTATTACAAAATACACGGATATTTTTAATTATTCTTCATATTATTGTTAGTTATTTCTAAAGGTTTATCCTTAGCACATCCAAAACCTATTTTATATAACTATACCAATAACTGGGTATAAATACAATATATCCATGATTTTGTACGCAGCATTGCTTGTGAGTGCACTGCTCTTCATTTTCCCAGTATGGCAGTGCTTACCGACAGAAAAAGCAGTCTTGGAAGCATAAGATTTGAGTCAATTACAACATTCAGTGATTCTGTCTCATAAATCATTCTTTGGATTCTCCTTCTATCCATATGACTAAATTAGCAAAGTTATGTTATATTCATTCATTAGAAATATAAATACAGGAGTTTATGTTTCCTGCGCTGCACTTTTAAACCTTATTTTGTCGAGTGCAGAAATCTGCAGCAGTCTGCCTCTTACTGTTACCATAGAATGGAATGAAGCAGAAATCTTCGTAAACAAAAATATATATCTATTCTTTCCTCTGCTTCCCTGTGGTCGTCTTTGCTTTGGCTCAGCCACAATTGCCAAGGGACGTTATATTCATACAGTTCATATGAACCACATCAACCTCACTGGAATTTCTGGTCAAAAGTCAAAATTAATTAATTTAAAGCGATTAAAATTATGAGTAAAGTTAGACTACATAGAAAATATTAAAAATTCTAAATTGATGGTGGGTGTTATCACTACTAAAATTAGAGAATGGTTGACTCTTACAGCAAATGGAACTCAATCTTTCCGATATCTAGCCCAAAAGCCTTTCTTCCTGGCAGAATCGTTATCGGACAGGGATCGGCTCCACTTGGATCCAAGTGAAAAGTGCCGCCTCAAGAATGGCTTTCCAAATGAGCTCCTCGCACTGGAGCTTGGCTCCATTTTTGAAACTTTTCCTCCTAAATCAATATCTTTTTGGCGATCAAAAACATCAAAACCACCATCAAGGTAGCTATCAACCACACGGTTTCTTGATATCTTGTGGTTCTTGGCCTTCATCTCTGATTCAGCCCGAAGAACTTTTCTAGACAACTTTGAAAAGTGCTTCTCTCCAACCATACAAATTGGACAAGCTGGATCATACCTATCTGCCTCTGGTGTCATGGCCTCTAAACATTCTGCATGATATGCATGACCACAGACCAGCACAGCAACAACCGAGAGGTCATTGCTGGCAATAAACTTTTGGTTGCTCCATGTTGATCTCTCAGTCAAAAGCTTTGAGCAAGCCCCACAAGATTGCAGTTCCATGGAGGGAGAATATGAGAACCTGCTACTGGATCCACTTATCTTGTGACGACCAGAGCCAAAACACTCACTATCAAAAGACCACCTTTCCCTTTGGGATGATGCCACCATCTCAGAGAAGGTTCGCATTGACCATCCATCAGATGATCCACATAGGGATCCAGCAGCCATTTCGTTGCTGCAAGTAGAGAGTACAAAGGATGGCCTTCCTTCAGAAATTGAGTTGTCCGGTGATTTCAGACCCATAATTCGACTATCAGAAATCTGTCTCAACAGAGGGTGTGCTGGTGATCGATGTGCCCATCTTGTTGGGGTAGAGTTGGGAAGATGGTTATAATTGTGATTAGGCATAGGATCTACTGTGGGCGTTGAGAAGACTGAAGGTATTGAAAAAGAAAGATTTGGTATTGAAGACTCCGCTGGATTCTTCACCTAAAGAGAAACACAGATTCAGAGTGAGCCCAGCAGTACTACAGCAGAAAGCCTAAAATAAATCAGATTATGCACCACAAAGCTCATGGTTCCAATTCAGTAGCTCAAAACTAACCACTGTAGAAAAATTGCTTGACATGGACAGATCTGCAACAAGGACATGGAGGGAGAACAAAGAGAAATCAATGCCAAACAAAGAAACATCAACCCAATGAACCAAAGTGCATAAAAGAGAGCATCATGAACAGAATGTCAATACCAATATATGGGACCACTCAACACAACAAACCGAGTTTGAAAACTATACACTGGTTAGGAAAACAGCAAAAAAGATAAGGTGGTGAACAAGGTCAGACACGATGTAAAAAAGACACGTGTGTGAGATAAAGATCCCTTGAATATAAGGAAACAGCAAGGGTTTTTCCTTTCAAAAGATATATATAATCCCACCCATTTTCTCAGAAACTATTGATCATGTATTTACTATTATTTGTGCTGATTGCAATCATTCTCAAAACCTATGACTAAACTGTGCAGGATTTTCATTTTTCGTAAGCATACTCAAAGGGCTTCAATGTCAAGGTTGCCTACAGGTAACAGAAACATTTTTCATGGGATAATTGGTCCACCACCATACCAAATTTTTAAAAAGGAAATTGTATTTCAACTCTTGCATCCTATATTATGTACTAAAAGTAAGAATACCCCAAAAACATGGGGGTGGAAGAGGCCTAAATGTTATAACTAAGACCGACCCATCAAACATTGTGCTCATGGTGAAGGATAAAAGAATAATAGAGTTCAGGGTTTAGCATTTACCAGACGAGGGGGTCATCAGATTTGCAACCAGCGCCTCATCAACAGGGGACTTCAGTGAAATAGGAGTCACAGAGTTCTCCATGATGCTTCCCCCATCAGACAGATTACCTCTTTCAGAGCTTAATGAACCTTTTAACTCCATGCTGACATTTCTACTGTCTAAATGAGATGTGTGATAAGAAGGATTCTCAATTTCACCAGTAACACGTTCCCTACTATCCCATTGAAAGCTCCACGATGGTGAATACACAACATCCCTACGCAAGCTTTCACCTCTAGTTCTGTTAGGAAGATTAGGATCCTTTGCAGCAACACAACAAGCTGATCCCATGATAACTGCAGAAAAAAATAGAAGACAATCTAAACTATAGCCACAAACCGTAGTGTAAAGACAAATTCAAGACTTGCTGATATTTTTTGAACAAAAATAAATCCTATAGTGTACCCGAAAATCACAATTGAAATCTCAAAAGCCGCCTCAATTTCCAGCAAGAAACCGTAACCCTACTTCCTCCTGAAAAATAAACAAAAAGGAAAGACGATTAAACTAAGATTTCAAGATAACTTAAGAACCTTCAAGCCGGCCAAAAAGCTCCAGACAAGGACCGCGCTCTAAACTTCGGATTTCCAACGCTCTAATCTAACGAAATCTAGTTCAGCGAAAATCCAACATAAAATTCAATTATAGAAAACTGTTTCTATTAACTGCATCCAGCAATTAGAAACTAAATACATATATAAAAAAAAAACGACCACCAGCTTCAACCGTAAACACAAGGCTTCAAACATAAACTTGTAAAAGAGGAAGAACAATTAAATCCATCCTATTAACATGATAAACCACTCAACCATCCTCTAAGTTAAAATAAAACCAGTTCGAGAAAAAAAAGATTTCCATACAAACAACAGAAAGCACTAATTACAATACGCACACAAAAACACCGTCATTATTCACAGTTGAAAACACAAATCCAGAGCCAATAAAGAGAAATAATAACCAAATCCAGTTCATTTCCTTCCAAAATCCATGAACTCGTCAAAACAATTAAGAGCCAAACAAAAAACTCAATCGTCCCCCCGTTCATTTATTTCCTAGAACCTCAAAAGAATTTCTAGGGTTTCGAGACATTCTAAATACTGAGTACTAGGATCGTTGATGCATACGATTAATTATTAACACGACAAACGAAAAAGAGAAATCTAACAAGAAGAAGAAGCATGCGCGAATCTTACTCGCAAACTATAAACTGAGATAAAAGAGGGAAAATAATCGAGCTCTGGTCATATACGGAAATGGAGTCCGTCGCGTCCGTTTTTCAGTTAAAACGCGGCACACGGCGCAGCGCCGCCGAAGCAGAAGCCGGTACGACGGCGTTAGGGTAGAGGTTGTTGAAAACGGAAACGGTGGCGCCTCTGTTAGTTTCTCCGTATTGTGTGACTGTGACTCACTGCATCTTCTCTTTTTATTTTCCTTCTGCAAACGTCTGTTTCTATCTTTTCCTTTTCCTCTTTCCACCTCTCTTCTCTGCGCTTCTCCCTCTTTAATAATTATTTATTTCTTACACCAAAATAAATAAATAAATAAAAATTGCGCGTTGAATATTATAATTACTTGTAATAATAAACCGTGGATGAGAATTGGACGCTTTAGTTTCCACCACGTGGAGCGCACTATAAGCTCACATGCACCCAATTAAGGGAATATTATACCAAATTGCGACCGGGGAGAAACCATTGACCAAGATCTTTCCATGGTTCCAACGGTGGTCAATTTTTGCCATGCTCTGACTAAGACTACGACCGTTTGATCCTTTTAGAATCAGGTTTTCGTATTTTTCGTTTATGACCACACTACAACACAAACCTTTCGCTTTCATTTAATTTCCATTTTGCACCCTGAAAAGTAAAAACAAACATATGAAAAACATTTCATGAAAGTCAATGCTATTAAAACTCTCCCATTAATTAACTATAAAGTCTAATTTCAAAATAATTGTATTGTTTATTCAGTCTCTTCTAAAAAAGTCACCATTTGCTTCATTTTCCGCAATCTTTTATCTATCGTGATTATTTAACCTTATCCTATTTATCATGATTTTGATCAAATTTATCTATTTATTAATTTCTTATTTATTATCGGGAAACTGTTTTATTTATGGCGATACTTTATTAATTGAGCATTTATGTATGTTGTTACTAAAGTCAATGTTGACTTTCGTTGCATGTCTGCTTAAAATGCAACAAAGTCTTTCTTTTTTTTCTCTCAAACATATTAGAAAATGCATTTATTTAAACATTAAAAGCTTTGAATGATTTATTAATGTCATTATTATTTTTATTTTTTTAATTAGTAATTTAATCTTTACATTTAATTCTTTAATTTGTTTTAGTTTCTATATTTTGTATTATGAATTCTAATTCTTTTAAAAAAAATCATTTGAATCACAATTTTTATAAAAAAAATACAACCATTTAGAATTATCACATGTCAAAATTTAAGTTTATTACATATTAAAATATAAGTTTTTCACATATCAAAATTTGGATTATTCATGTTAAAAAAGTGTTATATGTTAAAATAAAAAATGTTTAAAAATAAAAGATAATTCAAATATTGACACGTGACGTACTTAAAATTTGACACAATGGTATTAGTGTGAAGTCTCTTACAAAAATAAAAACAGAAACTCAGTTAAGTCAAAAACAATATAAAAACCAAGATAAATGAAAGAAACTAAAATACTAATTAATTTCTTTTTGTTTTCTTGTGGAGTTAGCTATGCTTATTAACTGAGTGCAAAAACGTGGGAAATGAGAATTCAGGCCCATAGTAAACCTTACAGGCCCAAAGTTCTGTAAATCCAAAAAATAAAAAGTTTGTTTTATCCTAAAACTGAAAGGCCCATTCCAGTTTGGATCATTTATTTTTAGTTAGGACGGGTTGATAACTGGTGGTTAAGTTAGATATAAGGATGACGTCCACAAAACTTATTAAGGGTATATTTAGACTCATTTTTCCGTAAAAACTTTTAAAAGATATAAATATAAATAAAAAAACTTAACTTATGAATAAATACAAATAAAAATTTGGTCAAGTTACATGAGAGAGTTTTTACAAATAAAAATAAAAATTTGACCTTTTACATAATAGTCGTATTTAAAACCCAGATATTTTTAAATTTAAATCCCATACACCTGCTTTGTTAATCAAAGTAAGTAATAATTTAGCAAAAGAAATTATAATTAAATAAAAAGTGTCAATAATGGACACTGTTCACCTTGCGTCACATAGCAAGCTTTTTTTACTTTTCTTTGTTCCAGAAGAGTTTTTATGCATTAATTAATTTTGCACTTTCATGGGTGCTATTCACACACATGCTGCATCCATCACTTTATTCATCACTTTAGTTTTATCAAAAGGCAATTGAGAACGTTAACGATCTGAAAACAACTAAGAGAAACACCTTTTTTGGTACCATTTCTACATTTATAAAAAGCACACCCACAACAACAACAGAACCATGCCAATGCCAATGCCACCATATGATATTTTCAATATTCCATTATACGTAGCAAGCAAGTTCCGACACTCTGATAATATAATAAACATTGCCTCATCATCACCCTAGAACACACCAGTAATGAACAATCCATTTGAATTCAACCCTGACACAACAACAAGACAAGAACCTTAATTTCTGAGAATGTTCACCACAGAAACATGTTGTCTGCGGTGGCGACAATTGGGTGGTTAAGGAAGGGCATGTGCATGGTGGGGTTGACGAAATTATTGTTGGTTTTGTTATTGTTATGGTGATGATAATTAGGGTTTGTTGCGTTGATGAGTTTGATGATGTGATTGAAGGAGTGAAGGGTTTGAGTGAGTTCAGTCTTCTGGGCTATGAGAATGGAGTTGTGAGCGTGGAGCTTGAGATGGTGTTGGGTGGTGATGTTGAGTTGGGTCAGGAGTAGGTCATTTTCCTTCTGGAGACTCTGCATCTGTGCAGTGAGATCGTCCATGTGCTTCTGCTTTCGCATCCTTGATCTTCTGGCCGAGTCACGGTTCGATTGCTTCCTCTTCTTTCTTCTTTGTTCCATCAGAAGCTGCAGATCCTCCTCAGACCCTGAAGTCTGAATCAACATCGTGGACATGGTAGAAGTTCCACTGGATGAGGCCATTAATTTGGAACCGATTATATTAAGAAATGAACTTAAGTCTAATTCAATTCTGAATCCGGAACAATTAAAGATAATTTGGATAATAATAGAGAAGGTTGTTGTTATGAAGATATATAAAAGGGAACAGTGGTGTTGGGGTTAATTATGAGAAAACATAGAACCAATAGAGGAAGAGAACTGAGAAAGATTGAACTAAGTGGGTCCTGCGTCTGAGGGAAGAATTGATCATAAACCCGGAACGAAGGATCTCACTGAGGACTGGAGACATTAATGTAACACATGAAGATTCATGTGATTGAAAGGAAAAGTGGTATGAGTGCAGAAGCAGCAAGGGTTTGGGAAGAGAAGAGGGGAAAGGGAAAAAAAAAAAGAGTGTTTGAAAGGAAGGTGGGGGTGGGAGAGGAAGAGAGGGGAAGAGGAAGTAAAAATTGAAGAAGAGGGTTGAATTTATAGGAGAATGGGAGGGTGGAGAGAGTGAAAAATGGGGTGGATAAAAGCAAGTGGGATGGGAATATACTCCTAAGGTGGGTGGGTGGGACAAGGTGAGGGGCATGCTTTGTTGAGACAACCCTCTTTCACAACCCTAGTGGTGTAGACATGTTAAAGTTAGCTAAACTGACTCATACGATTTGGGAAAATGATTTTTTGAGTATTATATTTCGATAATTTTCTCTTATAATTTTAGGTGTTATTTTCTGAGTGATTTTCCAATTTTTTATTTTCTCATTCTCAATATTTCAAAACTACTTAGAAAATGACACATAAAGTTGTAAGCGAAAGTTGTCAAAATTTAGTAGTCAAAATATCATTGTCTTACAAATTGACTTATCATGAGTTGGATTGAAAATGAATCTAACTCGGCTCATTTTATGGTGAATCAGAAATTTGGTAAATCAGCTCAACCACCACAGGTTGGTGGGTCAAGTGAGTTGATTACCAACCCACATAAAAAAATTATTTATGTATTTATTTTTAAGTATTTAAATATTTAAATAATTTTTTAAGCAATCTATTAGATGACAATCATAGTAAAATCAAGAACAAATATCTTCATCATGCTCACCACCAATGTATGATGAATTGTTTATAAGAAAGTGTCCATATAGTCAAATAAAACATGGTTAATATTACACATCTCCTATCATGCTATTCAACAAAATATAAATAAAAAATTACACATTTTTATCATGCTAATTAGAAAATTTTGTTTATAAGACAGTTGTTTGAGTACTTTAATATAAAAATTATAGTTAAAGATCAAAGTATCAACGTATATAACTCGATAATCAAATTAATTAAACATTCAAACTATTCAAATATAATTGAACAACATTTTAGTATTTAAAAATATGAAATTGTGAACCTATATAAATATTAAAAAAGTTGTAAAAAAATGTTGGTGGATTAAGTGGGTCAGTTCACCTTCAACCCAGCTCAAACTCGTTTAACCTGTAGATTAAGTAAGCTGGGTTGAGTCAACCCACTTTTGAAAAAATAAGTTTTTCTCAACCCAACCCAACTCGAACCCGTGGTGAGCCGAGTTAGCTCACGGGTTAAAACTCATTTTGACATCTCTATAATGGTATGTCCCCAAAATACCTTCAAGACCTTATAGTTTCTTTAATGATATTTTCATATTCAATTTTATATATATATATATATATATATATATATATATATATATATATATATTTAACAATATCATTTATTATATATGATGCACGGTTACAATACGTGTATCAGTTTGGACACATATTTAATATACTAATAAATTTATTTTGAAAATATTAAAATACGATATGTGATAAAAATGTATAATAATTCTTAAAAACATGATAAATATATTATTATCATTATTATTGTTATATGAATCAAAATTAAAATAATATATATTTAAAGTTGTTAAAATAAAAAATTATAAATTATTGTTATTAAAAAAATTAAAATTGTTGTTTTATATATTAGATATTGAATATTTTATTAATTTTATTAATAAATATCAGTAAAATATAATACATGTATCAAACTTTATAACTTAATCTGAAATATCAGGATGAATTAAAGATAATGTATAACTTAAAATGAACTAGTTAATACGAACTTAATGATAAACAAATTGTTGTTAGATTTACCACCTACCATTATATAAATTCTATAACTTTTGATTTGTGTGTAGCTCTTTCTAATAATAATAAATTCTATAACTTTTAATTTGTGTGTAGCTCTTTCTAATAATAATAGTTCATATATGTGACAGTAATTTAATCTATTTAACAACTCTCGCAAAATAATTAATAGTACGCATAAAAATTATATTAATATATTGCAAGACACATTGAACTAAAGGCGAAAAAGAAAATCATTGGTTGAATGACTGTTTGAAACCTCCTAAACAAAACTCTTTAGCAGCATAAAATAATCATAGTCAAATCTCTATATATTTGTTGGTCATTTAATGTTTTTAAAGTCAAATCTCATAAAGTTCATATTGATTTTTCAGAATAAGTTATTAACAAGAGTTTAAATACGTTAAGAATTGTAAAAGTATGTTAGGATTATATTTTTTCATTTTGGAATATTAAAAATTCCATTCTTCTAAGAGAAGAGGTAAATAAATAAAAAAATCCAGAGCGATTAAAAAACGTTTCAAAAGTGTGAAGTCACGTTTACAGATCTAGCAACATTTATATAAATTATAATATTTCTGAGTATGGTGAGAAAATAATATAATTTAAATTTGTAAAATATTATTCTTTTATAAACTAATTTGTAACATTTATTTATATAAATTATTCTTTTATAAAATATTTCTGAGTATGATGCGAAAAAAATTGTAAAATTTAGATGTTAAAAATTATTATCCATATAAATATTAATTTTTTAGCATAAACTAATTTTTCTAAACCTAAAACTTTAATATAAACCCTTCTAATAAAAAAATAAATATACATATATATATATATATATATATATATGATTATTTCTGCTTTATTATTTGAAATGTAAATTTACAGATTTATAGTTAATATATTTTATTGGTATAACTATTGCTTTAGTCATTTAATTTATTAGTTTAGTTCATTTTGATTTTTTATTATTTTTAGATTTAATTTAGTCTTTTAATATTTTAAAATTGTTCAATTTAAATTAAATTGAACCTAAAAATAATAAAAAATTAAAATAAATCAAATTAATATATCAGAGGATTAAATCAGTGATCATATCCTTTTCTTTCTCTTTTATGTAGCTAATATAGATAAGTTTTTCGGTATGCATATGTTAATTTCAAATAATATTTTTATTTTATTAATTTTAGTGACGAAAGCTTCTTTAAAGTTGAAACAGAAACTATAATAATATTAAATAATTAATATATATGCAGTTGGAAAAATAACATTTTTTGTAATGTGATTAGGTATGTTAACTAAATATTGCGTTTACTTTTATCGGTGGTTGAAGTTTTCAATTCTAAAGGTAAGTTTAAACCACAAATCATTTGTCATATTAATGCTTGTATTCGTGTAATGCACCAGATAAATTATTTTGTAATGTAGTTTTTCAATTATTTAAAACACTCGTTTGTAATACTTAAAATTAACATCGAAAACAAATTAACACCCGCCATTGGAAATTAAATTTTAATGTTTACAATAATACTTCTTGTATGATAAAAAATTAATCTATGTTGGAAGTCACACGTTGATTAAAAATGAGGTCAAGTGTATATATATATATATATATATATATATATATATATATAGATATATATATATATATATATATATATATATATATATATATATATATATATAAAGGTGCAAACATTATCTTATAAGTCGGTTTTACGGAGTTAAGTTAGATTTAAAACTTATTTTTAACGATTTATAACCTCTATTACACTAGTGTTTGTAATTGAAAAGTGGCTATAACTTTATATGGTTATGAACAACAACATCAATTTGGTGATGATTTTCAACAATGGAGTACTTTTCCTTTTACAAAAATAGAAGTTGATGCTGAACTCTCGATCACTGTCTTCTTTTGCATCATGAGAAACCATTATAACAAAGAAGGAAATGAAAACACAAAATCACAATAAAAGTAGTGTAGAAAGTGGCTTGTGTATTAATTTGGGAGTGTGAAGTTTTCCATACACATGAAGCTTCACCTCAATTATTGTTCATAAAGTAGAAACTTCATGAGTTAGTGTTTATGGTATTTTGGTGGTAGTTGGTGTTGTGTGAGTGCCAAAATGGTCCCTCCCAAGACATGCACTTCACACACAAAATCTCTAGTTTCACGATTAGCATCGATGCAGTTATAAATGCGTGTTTGGTTCTGTATAAAATGATGTAAAATTTGTTAAAATTCATTTTTTAATGTAGAATCGGTATATGTTTGGTTTTCAAAATCAGTAAGTGAATGTTGATACTAATTTTATTGGATCAAATTTATCATTAGGTCAAAAACTCTAACTGTTGGCTACGATGCAACTCTTTTTACTTAAGAGTGTAACAGTTCAAGCACCACAATTCAATTGTGACTCGTCCACGAATTTGGATTTTCTGTTGGGATTGTTTGTATTGTTTCTTTACTGTGTCTTCATAATACCGATTACCATTAATTTTGACGTTTTAAAATATATTAAAAAGATATTTAAAATATCAATACAATGTATTTTTAATGTTGAACAACATAAAAAAACCAGTAGAGGATTTGGACTCCTCGTCCACTTAGCCTTTACCAAATGACGCCTTTACCAAAGGACATTTGATATAAAAGGAACAAATTTCACATTACATGATTTGATTTTTTTTTTTTTTTTTTTTTTTTTAAAAAATTTTTTTTTTTTTTTTTTTTTTTTTTTTTTTTTTTTTTTTTTTTTTTTTTTTTGAAAAAGAATTTTGGTGTCTTGACTTGAAAGTTTTCTGAATGTATCTAACGTTAACTTTTTACCACTAAGAAAAAAGTTGAGTTCCATTTGTAAGCAAGTTGATAAAAAGCATTTATAGATGGTTAAATTTGATTGCACATGTAGAAAGCATAACCTAAACGCTAAGTGTATAATAGCGTAGTGTACGAACTTTTTGATACCGTGGTCACCACGGAAAAACAAGTGCTTCAACATTTTCATAACAAACATAAGAAAAAGAGATCAAATATAAAAAATATAAAATATCAAAAAACAATTTGACTATTGTAAAATGTGAAGAATTAATGGAGATGTGTATAATATTTTTTCCGATACGTTTTATAAAATTATTTTATTCTCTATCTGTATAGTAATATATCTATTTTTCTTTACTTTTGATATCTTTTGGCTGTATGAATAATTATGCAAATATTATTTCGATCATATTTTGCCACCTTGAAGGACTTAATAACTTTTGTGAAATGACAACATCAGTATCCTAAAAAGAGAAATTGCAATGACGTTTTCATGCAAATACTATTTTCTTTTTCCTCCTTTAAGATTTCCATTTCGTTACGTTTCTATCAGAGGCTCCAAAAATAATTACTTAATGCCAAGGGAATTATTATACCAAAAATTAAATTTTTTTAGTCACTAAAACATTCGATATAATAGATACATTTTTTATAAACTTATTTTATAAAAAAGAAAACTTACCAGTCAACTTGAAAGACTAATTCAAATATTTATTCAAATTTTAAGTAGAAAAATAAAATAAAATGTGTGTATAAAAAATATTATAAATAAAGAGATCTTTTTTTTTCTTTCTATAATATTTAGGGTTTTTATTTCTCGATGAACTCTACCCTATGTATCCTAAGTTAAATTATTATAATAAGGATCATATTGTGGTGCCAAAAGAATATACCTAAGGGATTCTCATTTAAATTCCCAATGAACTTAAACAATTCACTACCCCATCAAATTCTTCATTTTTTACTTTCATTGGCCAAATCTTTCACCTTTCTTTATTAAAGTAACTCCTCATTTTCTTCTGCTATATTAAAATATTATGTCAAATATATATATATATATATATATATATATATATATATATATATATATATATTTTCGACTCTGTCAGCTTACATTTTGACATAAGCCTACATTGAAATTTAATTCCGTTGTAAAATTTAGACATTTTCTTTAAATTATATGATGTTGGTTCAAACCAAAATTTAAAAGCAAAAATTTACGTCAAATTAAAGCATACTGTGATATAAATTTTAAAATTTACATCCAAATATGAGAACATTCAAGATAAATTTTTTTTAATTACAAAAATTATAACCGCATATTTTTCAAGTCAAATATTTTATGATTAGATATTAAATTTGTGACATATAAATGACTTTTTTTTTCACTCGTTTCAATCTGAAAATAGTTCCCTCCAAGTTCAATAATTGCAACTACCACTTTATGTTTCTTTCTAAACCTACGAGAGCTCTTGGATTAAAAACAGTGAGAAAAAAAGTAACACGTTGTGGAAAAGGCATTGGTGGTCGGTTTGTGGGGCCACGAAGTGTTTTTCCACTTTTCATAGAGAGGTCCCAAATCTAATCTTAGTCGTGTTACATCATCCATTAAGAACACTCGTGTTTGCATTTATAAGATCAATTTATAAAATATATGATTTTGTAAGAATGATTTATACTTAAAGTTTAACTCATGATTTCAGTGACAAGATTAATCATCTGCGACCTTATTTACCGATCAAATTTACGAATCAAGTTTATAATTTTCTTGTCTTATGTTATTATCTGTCTATTGCGGACAGCTTTGGACTGTTTATTTTTGAACTATCCGACCGAAAATCTGATTAGGAATATTGATAGGCCACACGATACAATATCAATAATAATTTGGACATATAATATAGTTTAGATCGGTTGATATGAAATGCAGTTGCTTTTACAGATAAGTAGTTGATGTAAGTAACGACCAAAATTCAGTTTGTACAACATGCATCCATGTGCTGGTGTGGTGTGCATAGCCAAAGTGTCACTGAAATGGTTCTACTTTATCATCTTTAATAAGGCTTCGTACAACTTCTATATTTGCCTTTCATAATCATTATTCCTACTATACCATTGCAAAAGCAACGTAACATACCTTGCATTCATGTTTCCTTTTCCTTCTTTGAAGGCCACCAATTCAACTCAATAACATCATATATATATATATATATATATATATAGAGAGAGAGAGAAGTGTGTTTTATGCATTGATTATAAAAGAAAATTCGAAGGGTACGTAAGAGAAACCCTAATGTTTTGTTAGAAATTCAAGAAGAGTTACAAAATTTTAGTCTAAATTTTCTATTGAATTTTTTGTTGCTTTCATTCGTTGACTATTAAAAATACACTTCGTTGATATTTTAAATATTTTTTTAATATATTTTTAAAATATCAAAATAAGTGATAATTAATGTATTATAAATACTCAGTAAAAAAAATGATAAAAAAAAAACATAAAAAAAAATCCAAATTCAAAATTTTGACGTTAACTAAAGTGACTAAATATAAGTAGAAAAAACTATGAACTTGGAAAGTGGTGTCATTTCATTGTTCACTTAGCAAGAAGATTTCAGCTTCGGTGTTGCCTTTGTTTCCTTAATCACTAAGGCATTTATTAGCCCATGTGACCATTTTTTAAGAAAAGATATGTATCTTTGTGGGGTTTAATAATGTCTCATCCTCGTCACAGTGCAGAAAAATGAAATGCAGAATACACGCTTCTTGTCATGTAATTCCTTAATCCACCGGGTATATATCACAAACTATTTCTTCTTCCTTTCGATTCTCAGCTCCATCATTTTCAGACATCCTATGTGTTAATGTTGTTTTTTCACTGCCACTCCAACATGTGAAAGTTTATATGTGCCCTTATGCTTGAGTTTTCTATGTTGTCTTTAAGAAAATGAAACAGAAACTGTAGATCTGGAATAAAGAAACGTGACAGAAGAGAAGAATATAGAAAGATGCATATGCACGCATTCCCTGTTGCAAAGAATTAGAAGCTTGGAAAAAGCTAAATGAAACAAAGGTTAAAGGTGGTTGCTGAATTCTGAATGCTGAATGGCATATTTGGATTTTTATGTTAGTAGAAGGGAAGATGAAGAAGATACAAAGAAAAAGTCACAAATATATATAATACTATGAAGAAAGAACATGTCCAAGAAACTGACAAAAGAAACACAACCAGTCACCTAAACTTTTCCACTTTTGTTGTTTTGTTGACTAATATTTCTTTTCATATGCCTCCAATAATGTAAATCATCATCATCAAAATATCTCATTTTTCACTCTCTCTTATATATGCTATGATCCATGTCTAGGTTTAGGAGCACACAACAAGAACTTTCATCATGCATGGGTCAAAATATACATACACATGTACATATATGTATGCATATATATGGGTTGAGAGATTCAATATAAGAACACAATGAGAATCGAATCATGCATATATAACAAGTATACGTAAGAATCTGATTTTGAAGCCGACATGGTTCAAGAAAATGTGGAAAAAGCCAACATTATACACATTAATGTGACCCCACTTGTTGAACCACCACCACTTCAACCTTCTTAATGATGCCACTTAATTAACATGAATCGTGTATTCAACTTACAAAAGTTTATTTTGTTGTTGTCAACATAAAGAACATAGAAATACGACTCCAATGAAGATACGTGTCAAGATTACATATCAAGTTTGTTTTAGATGGTCAATTGTATAGGATAAATATTTACTTTTACATTATTATTATAATGATAATATTTTTTGAATATATAAATTATATTTCAGATTTTGAATGTTACTTTTAAATTGACTCCGATAAAGAGTCACTACTAAAAAAACTATTTTGTTATCAAAAGTAATTTTGAAGAAATTGTTATTAATCTTTTTTTTGTAAAATATTTTATACAAAATATTTTTCACAGAAAATTTTGTTTAGTAAAAAATAATTATTTATGAAAGAATTATCCGTTAGTTAAAATTAAAAAAAATGGCTAAAAAATCTTTTCTGTAAAAATTTCAGAGTTGTGAAATTTAAATGCATTAGACAAAGATTATATATATATATATATATATATATATATATATATATATATATATATATATATATATATATTGAGAGATCTTAAGTGTGGATTTTGTTTTTCTTTCTTAAAACCAGGACTCATTAATGTGAGATGGGTTAAATATGTTTTTGGTCCCTTAACTTTCAGTGAATTTTGGAATTAGTCTATTTTGAAACTTTGGACCAATTTAGTCCTTCATCTTTCAGAATACGTGGATTTAGTCCTTTTAATCAAATTTTGTTAACTTTATTTGATATTTCATACACATTTTAAGATTGTATTTGAGTTGTTTATATTGTTTGACACACATTTTTGCTTTAATGTTAAGTCAAATATTATTGTGAAACATACTTGAAATGTCAAATAAACTTAGCAAAATTTGATTAAAAGGACTAAATCCACGCATTTCAAAAGATGAAGGAATAAATTGATTCAAAGTTTCAAAATGGACTAATTCCAAAATTCACTAAAAGTTAAGGGACCAAAAACATATTTAACCCATGTGAGATTAAGACATCTCAATCAAGATAGTAACTTTTCATTTGTCTATGTTTTGTGACATGTTAAAAATCAAATAAAAAATAAATAAAAGTATAAACTTTAAGAAATTAGGTCAAGACTCACAAAATCAAACATAAAATTAGGTGGATCAAACCTATTGCATAAAAGTCACCACTAATTAAATTAGACAGGTGTTTCATCACATAAAGTGTTTTTATGAAGTATTCTAGAAATTAACTTTACAAATTAAATGTTTTAATCTGTAATTTTAAAATTTAAAAGGGTGAATAATTTCGAGTACAACGTAATTGAAGTTGTATCCTTAAAAGTGGGTTGTTTCACACGATGTTTTCTCTTATTTCCAAACTTTAAAATTCAGTCCTTGGAAACTTAACAGAAAGTGAAATAAAAAATTCAAAGTATTTTACTCATGTGAAGAATAATTTTGTCGAGGGCATTAAAAAATTTGATATTACTTTTTGAGAGTTAGAACTAAATGCACACGTGAGGAATTTAATTGTTTAAATTACATACAGATTCTTTTTTTTTAATACATGGTAGTAGAGAGTTTATCAAATTATTATATAGCTGTTGGAGAGAAGTGAATTTGGGCCTTGATTAAGAGACCGATTCTTTCTGTTCTCGTGGCGACTACATTGGCCTGCCTGATTAAAACAGAGCTATTTCTTTCTGCAGTCCCTTGATTTCAATCTGTACCCCCATGGTGGTGGTGAAATGACTAGTTTGTCTTATCTTTCCCACTTCTTCTTCTTCTTCCTACACCATCCTTGAAAGCCCACCTTTGAAACTACTTGTCTCTCCCAAGCACCACCTTGAACACCCATTGTTCTATCCCGTCGGTCAAAAAAGGTTAATTTTTATAATTGTTTTTAGGGAAAATATATTTTAATAGTTTTGTCAGAAAATTTTTGATAACGCATACGTGACATTACTTCAATGGATAAAAGAAATGTTTGATCTGACTTGAAAAAAATAAAAGAAATGTTTAGTATAGATTGAAAAATAAATTTTGTCAAATTTTATCAAATTCTGTCAAACAAAACAGTTTGCCAAAATATCATATTCTAAAATATATATTTTAGTGATAATACATTTTAGAATATTATAATTAAACCAATATGTATAAATTCATTTATAGTCTTTTTGTATATCGTTTTTTAAAATTTTTATTTTTAATTGATGTATATAAAGTAATATTTACTGGTAAAAAACTTATTTATTTATCTTTCATTAGATTAGAACATTGAAGGCATGATCATGTTCTTAAGATAAAGATCTATTTGGTCCTCAAAAAGAAATGTTTCGATAAACAAAGAATAAAGATAGGTGGTGTTGTGTCGGCAAAATGATACTTTATCAAGATGCACAATATAATCTTGAAATGTTGTTAATTATAATAATCATAAGAGTGAAATATGTATATATTGGGATTTCTTTTTTTGTGTCCATATTTCAAAATACCAATTTTACCCTTTAAATATAATAATTTATTAAATTTTTAAAAATTAATCATTACTCTTACAAGTTTTTTATAAATTCGGTTATCTATGCTTCTTCTTTTCTTCTTTATTTATCAATGGTTATTCTTTCATTTGTTTTGATATATTTCACTCTATTTTTAATAAATATAATTTTAGTTTATATAATAACTTAATAATATTACAATATTATCACCTACTAATATAATATCACACATATTTAAAAAATCATATACACAGGCGCGATAGCGCCTATTTATGCTGTTTATGCTAGTACATATGAATTCGACACCAAATTTCTTTCATTTGATTCCATCATATATTTGTGTAACAAACATCATGCATGATAACTTAAATCTATACACCTATATATTTATTTTTTAAATTTAACTCAAAATTAATTTTTTTATTTAAATTTTAATATTATTTAATTTTTAAAATAGATATAATTGTTATAATTCTAACCGCATTCATTATTGTTTGTTTGACATACAAACACATTTGACACTAATATCTAGATGTTAATGTAAACTTTTGTAAGACTGACATCTAAAAAAAATAAAACTTATCCAAATTTGTATGAATTAAATATAAAATAGTGTCTTTTTAAATTGGTGATGTCACAAATTGTTTTGTATGATGCAAATTGGAAAATGGACCATAGCTAATAAATAGAAGTTACATAAGTACAAGAATTTGTTGGAATAATTCTTGAATAATCACACCACACATATTGATGAAGTATTTAATATCCGATATAATGTCTCAAAATGGAAAAGATGTTAGAATAAACATGATAGAGTTAAAAAATTATTTCAAACTCATGCACATTTATATGATGCACATAAGAGTGATTTAAAGATATATTTATATTTTGACACTGATCATATTATTTATATTAAGACTTGTGAATCAAAGACAAAGTATGGGTGAGTTGATATATAATATTAATTTGCAATAAATTTAAGTTTTACTAAGATCAGGACTTAGTTATAATATTTTTGGAATAATTAACAACTTAGCATCCACTAAAAGAAAAAAAGAAAAATATAAAATAGAAATTGAATTACAAACACACAAAAATCTACATTAATTATATAAAGTGATTTAGAAACCAGTTTAAAAATTAAAGAATTTTTTATCATGATAATATTGATATTGAATATGTTTTCAAATAGTCGACAGACTCAAGTCCCAAACTAATATATCTAAACTTTTAGCTGCTTTTATTTTCAATTTTAGTTTAGTCTTTAATTACTTTTAGCCCATAAATAAATTCAGGAATCAAATTTTCTCACCTTCGTGGAGAATAATTTTTTCTACAATAATCTAGTAGAAAGTTATTACACTTTTTATAATAATTTTTGATAATAAAATTATTCCTAGTAAATTTAAATAATAAATAAATAATTTTTTAATTTATTTTTGAAAATCGTACTATTTATCAGAATATCATTTAGAGAAAACAAAAAATTCCGTGGAAAATAAACATTTTTGATAGATTAATATGCCACAGATGTTTTCTGTTTTGGGCTTTCTTCGACTTTGTACGGTTTAGACCTTCTGGTGGATTTGGCTTTCCGTACCCCCCAACAATTTCTAACTGCATCTCTTTTTTTTTAAATGATAATTCTAAAGAGGGAGTTTTAAATTATTTGTTCTAAAAGTATTCTAGAATAAGATTTTAAAAAAAGTTTAGAATAAATATTTTTGAACTGATTTTTCACAACACATTTTCTGGAATACATGAAAAGATTTAAAAAAAATGTTCTGAAATAGATTTTCTAAAATATATAAAATACGTTTAGAACAAGATTTCTGAATAAGAATTTCTATAAGTTTTTCAGAATATATATGATAATTTTTGAAATAATTTTTTTTTTCATAATGAGTCAAAGGGAGCAATGGAGTACGTTAGCGGTGATGGCATAATGACAAGAACAGAATTGGCCATATTATAAAGATATTATAGTCTTTTTCTATTAGTATAGGAGTGCAGTTTCTAATAAGGGGTGCTGGAAGAAAAATCTTCCACTTTATATATATATATATATATATATATTTTTTTTTTTTTTTTTT
>Ga0209589_1001490_pt1 | contig 38697 bp, 20 predicted proteins | sample CowpeawhiteBW_FD_187525 | JGI IMG/M metagenome (GOLD analysis project Ga0209589, IMG submission 187525) | Root nodule microbial communities of legume samples collected from California USA - Cow pea white BW (SPAdes) (version 2) | ecosystem: Host-associated > Plants > Roots > Nodule | place: USA...
ATATATATATATATATATATATATATATATATATATATATATTAATGTTTGTTGCATTTATAACAGACGTTAATTTACGTCTATTGCAAGTACAACAAACGTTAATTTGTGATCTTTTTTTTTCAAATTTTAAGCCAAAAATCATGTCCCTTAAGAGCATTAGAAATCATTATATAATACAATAATGCACCACACAAATTTCCAAAATTTTCTAAGTAGTATTGGTATCTCAAATAAACGTATAATGTATAGAATAGTGGGTGAAAATACTAACAAAATAAAACACATATAGTAAATGATGGAATTTTTTTGAAATTCCATACCCTCAATCCTTTTTAGTTGGTGCATTAGTCACCCCATTTCCAACAACTTTCATTTTTGAAGTGTCTCCGTTTGAGGTCCGTAGCAAAAGTTTGACTATTTGAAGTTTTATACCACCAAATGTTACAACACTAAATTTGTGACCAATATGTCAGATATGAACACTCTACATTTGAATACAACCTAATAGAAGTTATCACAAAAAAAATTGAGTAAAAAATCATTTTCTAGCTATTTTTATTGACATTTAACGTTGTAATGAAAACACCAACCTTAATGCAAAATGGAATCTGAGAAAATGAAAGCTTAAGCCTAAACGAGCTCCACTTGATCCTACGAGTTTGGCTTTGTCGCTGCACTTTGGTGGGAGGTTTCACTCAAACGAGAAAGAGAAAAGTGAGGGGTGACCCTTTTTTATTTTAAAGGTTAATTGACGTCGGACCACCTTCCAACCAACTTTAATTCACCATTTAACGTCGGCCCTAGGGTAGTCTAACGTTATTTAACTTTTGTTGGGCCTAGGACTAACGTTAAATGAGGAATTAAGTTCTGTTGGAAGGTGGGCTGATGTCAATTTGGGTTAAATATTTACAAAAAATTCCATCGTACATTTTTTATAAGTATTGAAATGGGTAATTGGCCAAAAAGGGGGGGGGGGGTTGAATTGCCTTTATAAAAACTTTGATTAGTTTTAAACACTTAAAACCCCTTTGTATTGAATCAGATCAACCACAAATTCAAAATGCAATTGCTATTGGACAATATACTTGCAATCAGCCTAAAATAGGAATAATAGGCTGCTTTCATTAAACAGTTAACAATGAAGTGTAAAGCAACAGATCAAAATATCATAACAGTCGATTGAAATACTGGAAATTTTGCAGAAATATGAATTGAATTAGAAACAATATATAAAACTCGTCAAGATTGATTATAGTAAGTGATTCACAAAGAGATACAACTTAACATAGTGCTAGATCACTCAATAACTATGTAAAGATGATTAAAACCAATTTTCTTGAATCTTGATATCAAAAACCAAAGCAAGGAGAGAAGGAATCAATCACAAGTACGCAAATTTTTATATTGGTTCACTCATAACAGAGCTACATCCAATTTGTCAAAGCAACCCGAGCATGACTTGCACTTTATTAAAAGATTTATACAATCCACAATATTACACTTTTAAAATATGCAAAAACACAAACAAAGACTCTTGAATCTCACAAGAGTCTCAACAAGTACAGCAAGATCGCACTTGCCGACATGGAAAACCACCAGGCAAAATGAAAGCTCTCCTTAGCCAACCAAACCTCTTTCTACAAGTTCCTAAACCAAGCAAAATTGCTCCAAGAAGATCAAATATCCTTCACCAATAACTTCACTTCAGTATGATTCAGAGAGAGAGAGAGAGAGAGTTTTTCCCATAATATTGAATGATTTTGCACTCAAAATGGCAAGTGTTCCCACTCTCTCTGAAAAGCCATAAGTTATAGCCAATATGTTAGCATATTCAGCAAATTGATTTTTCATTCAATCTGTTGAATTTACTTATCTTAAGTGAAATCAATTGATTAAAAAATAATTCAACTAATTGAATATGTAATTGACAGAACTATGGCAGCAAACTATTTAACTTGTTAAAAACCCATTCAACATGTTCAAAGACACCAACTAGACCTTAGACATCTATACAATGTGAAATGGTCTACACTAATAGTATCAATCTTCAAGCTTTGTGTTCTTCATGTGAAAGTCTGATTCAACACACACTCCAAGTTTGATCAACATGTGAATCTTGAAGTCTTCACATCTTCATCAATTTATCATAGCTTCATCATGTCCCAATGCAAAATTCAAAGTGTAGCTCAAGATATGGACTTATGTCTGCTAAAAAAAGTGTATCTACTTGTACAAATTTGTCTTTTGCATATTAACCTCTTATAGGGGGGAGTGCTCCTTGAGCCGGTCAGCTCCACAATGGTTGGTTTTAAAGGGAGCTGGATGAGGCCTCCCCCCTCACGTGGTACGTGCGTTAACATGTTTCTCATGGCACGATTAGCCTCTTCATAATTGTTGAGCTTTTTTAAACCAACACACGGTCGTCACTGATTGTTGGTTAGCTTGGCAGCTAGTCCCTCGAATATTGTGGAAAATTATTTTCATGCCTAGCGATGCCTGACTTTGCGTCACTTGATGTTTCCATTTGCTTGCTTGCCCATGGTAGGTGGGGGGTGGACCATCTTGTGGTATGGTGTCTTGCGAACGTGAGGGTGTGTGAGTTGTGATCGAGATGTACCTGCTGGCTGGCTCCATGTCTTGCGTATCGAACAGTTAAGCATATATATATATATATATATATATATATATATATATATATATATATATATAAAAAAAAAAATTCTAACAAATCGAGGACCGATTCTAAAAAAACCAAAAATCTAAATTATTAGAAGTTTTAAAAGGTACATTTAACCTTTTAATAATACTTTATTATTCATTTAAACATATAAATTTTTTTTTTAAAATAATAACGGATACTAGTATATGTAAAATGTAACGTCCCATTTTAATAGACAAATCTATTTAAATAAAACATTACATAAATTAGATATCAAAAGGACACTAGGCTTAAAGTATAAGGATCTTACAATTATCTGAACATACTAAATTATCTGAACATATTGATTTTAAATGAATTACTTTTTCATTAATTAGTTTTTAAAAAAATACATTTTTTGTAAATTGTTATTTGTACCACACCTGGCCAACTTAGTAAAGTACCAATAAACGATCACCATGCTTACACGCAGAATCATTCAAGTAACCGGCCTGAGTTGCCCTAAGCCTAGTCGGCCTGCACCGGTAACATAAGACGCTAAGAGGAGTAACCCACCTAAGACAGCATATACGGACCGTTAAAGAGAGTAGTCGGTTTAGGCCGACAACCTTAAGACACTTAGTTAAATCAAATCCCTCTGATATCCAATGAGCCCATAATAATCGAACTAAGGGCCTGGGCTAGGGCCCAGGCCCACCTACAGCCCAAACTAGGGCCAAGCCCATGACATAGCCAGACATAATTAATACTCTATAAATACGCATGGACCCCAGTAATTAAACGTACGCATTCATTACTCCATTAATCACTTGATTTGACTTTTTGAGAGCCTTGTTTGACTTGAGCTTCGAAGTCCCTTCTGCAGGTAACCCCTTATGGGTCCAAGCAGACATGTGCCAATCGGGAAGAGGCCAACTGAGGAGATAGCAGACTATATAGGTAAGGTGACATTCGTGCCTAACTTATCTTGTTTGTTCTCTGCAGGAACATTATCAATACTAAATACTATCTGGATGAGTTATTTTAATTTTATTTGACATTTATATATTGTATTTTATTTGAATTTACGACTAAAATATATTGACACTATTTAAATGAACTATTTAGATTTTATTTTAAATTTATGAATATTATGTATTATATTTTATTTAAATGTATGATTAAGATATATTATTAAATATTTATTTTTATTTTTTTTATAAATACTCATAATATTAATAGATATTAAAAAATTATGTAAATATCTAATTATTTATATAAAATTCAGTACGAAAGAGATATTTATTTAAGTAATAAATTACTAAAAAAATTAATACGAGTATCTACCCACCCGTAAATATCCGTAAGAGTAAGAGAGAATGCTACGGAGAAAAAAATATATCGAATGGAACCCAAAGCAGTAAATGAAGATATTTTTCCCGCCAAAAGTAAACCTTTGTTCCCGCCATATTATGCCTCTCATATATCTAACCAAACCATAGCCAAAATTTTCTCAGATCTACTACTATCACGCCATGGACATCGACCCAAGCTCCCGGAAGCGGAACCGTGCCTCTGCAACGCTCACCCGAAGCAGGTCGCAGCTTCTTCTTCACCGGAACCGCTCCGGTCAACTCCGGTTCGATCCTGTCCCGACTGATGACGAACCCCACACAGTACTCTTTCCCTTTCATCGAACCAATAGCAAGAAACCCAAGCGTGAGCACGGCGAGCCTCTTCGCCATCTGATGAAGGACCTTCGGGCCAGGCGAGTCTATTCGCCTCCGCAGTCCACCAACTCCAGTTTGATCGAAGGCGCGTTTCTGAAGGGGACTGCCGACGATTCCGATTGTACGGATAAGAAACTTGCCGAAGGTCCCGATATGGGGCTTTCTCGCGAGGCACGGAGCTTCGATCTGGGGAATCCTGAAGAGGGCAGAAAATTCCAAGATTGCAAGGGAAATAACAACGGATATTGTCTAGAGAAAATTGATGGTTTGGATGTAAAAGCGTTACCAAAGACTCTACTTGATTCTGAGGTATGTGTTGCTTCAACTTCAAAGGTTAACGTAGATGAAGCAGATATTACTTTCAAAGATACACCTACTACGGGGATAGATAACATGAAGAATGATTCTTCACTTGTGAGCCAAACTGTAAGGGCCTGGTTCTTTTTTTTTTAGAGTTTTCATTGTATTTATTTACTAATATTTTTTCCGTGAACTCGTCTTATTCTTGGAGGGAGCTAGTGACCGAATTTTTTAACGGATGTTGCACAGATAGCCATAGTTGGTAGCTCTAGCTGTAATCATGGCGAATTGTGAGATTAGGTTAAACGAGTTTTGTGGGACTTCGTTAAAATTCTAGTAGATAATTCCGCTCTAAAAATTCTTGTTTTGACAGTCCAATTTTATAGTTGTATAGTTATGTGGGATCTCTATGTAGGTTCTCAGACCACGTTTCCAGGGAAAGTTGTTCAAGATCCCGGGTTCTGTCAATTACAGAAGGTTGTTTACATTTCTTAGAGATAGCGAGAGAGAAGATTCTGGTAACTATTTTGTGCTGCCAACCCCTTACTATTGTACCGATTCAGATGATTATTTATTTAAGGTATCTTTGATGAATTATTTTAATTTGTTTGGAATTTTTTGTAGCTACACCAAAATTGGGTTTTGGCCAGAAAAATGAGAGCGGTGAACAGGACAAACAACATCCTTTGCCGTCTCAAAATCAAGAGGCTTCTAAAGAAGAACTCAAGACCGACGGTTGCGCCACGCATGGTACTAATGGGTCAAAATTGACAGCTTCCCACTACTTTCTTGAATAAGAAATGCAATTAGATTCAAAAGAAGTGACTACTGAATGTTTATTTGTGTCACCTGCAGAGGAAAAATGTTTGAGTGAATTGAAGGTTGATTCCACTGCAGATAATGGTGTTAACGTTTTTAGAAGTGATTTACCCAATGATGGCTTTAATCAATTGTCTAGCCACACAAATGGTAGTGATTGCAACGAGCCTAGTCATAACAGTGCTTGTAGCTCGGGGGAGTTTGGTTTATTGAATGAAAAATATATACTGACAACTCCTGCTAATGCTGATATATATGATAATTCAGAGGTTAATGCCAAACCCATGGATTTCACCAGAAGCACCCAAGGACATGCTGGTGAACTGTTTTCTTTTAAAGCTGACAAGGGGAAGGATTTCTTCAAGAGTAAATCAGTAACAATCTTTCCTTTGTTTCTAATCTTTTTTTTCCACCAATTCTGTGTTAGACATTTGATTACTGATCTTTGCTAAAATATAATTATGTTACCTAAACAGACAGGGGACGAAATATTTTATGATATTAAGCATTGAGATAAAACTTTTGATGCTGTTGTGGGTTTTCTAGAACCTTGTATGCCTGCATTTTAGTAATATTGACAAAATTGGTTATATATTTGGTGGAGATTTAAATATGATTTGTAATGATCATGCAGGTGCCCAGACAGAATTTGCACAAGAAACTTTTTATAAACCCAGGTTCTGTAAGCTATAAAAGGTTGCTTCCATTTCTAACGGATCTTACCAAAGATGACTCTGGTAACTTCTTTGTGTCTTCAACAACTTCAATAATATAATTTAGATATTAATTGTGGATAATGAAGAAGCTAATTGATTTTACAGATAGATCCAAATTTGATCATCAGACTCGTATTAAAGATGGAAAGGAAGATGTGCATCCAAAGAGGTTTCAACTTCCTTTGTCATCTCAAACTGAAGAAGCTTCTATAGATGAACACAAGACAGACAGCAGTCCCATGCATGGTGCAGATGAATCCAATGGAGTGGAAAACTGTGTATTAATTTATACTTCTAATGAGTTATCTCATGTAATATTGACACCTTCTCAAGACTTGCCTGAATTGCCAGTCCAATGGGACTCAAAAGAAGAGGTAGGTGACGGTCTATCTGCTCCCTCTGTCAACGAACTTATGGAGAAAATTGTTAAAGACGATGAGTGCTTGACTGCTTCAGAACTTAATCCATGTTCGGTAATGGAGGTTGATTTTCACTCTGCTAAGATAGTTGCAAATGTTGTGCAAAATGCGGGTCGCCAGGAATCCAGACGACACAAGAGTGAGTCACCACTCAAAGATCGAAATAGACCTTTTGTCAACGGTGTTGATGAAAACAAGCAGTTTGTGAATCTGGAGGAGTGTGAATCTGTTGATGAGAACGTCACAAGTTTAAATCACGTCCGGGTTTCGAATGATTTACTTCGATCACTATATGAGAAGATTATCTCAGGCAAATATGACATGGGAGGACACAGTGGTGACGAAGTTGGAAGTATGCGGAATGACATAGTTATATGTTCAACGATGCCTTCAGAAGGTAGTAATAACAATGCTAGTGAAATAAAAAATGAGTTTGAATCCAAGATCACATCGGTGAGGACCTTAAATACTTCATAAATGTATTTCCTCATAACTTGCATGAAAAACATTATGATTCTACTTTCCTCGTTAATTTAACTTATATTTTGTGTTTAAGAAACAGGTTCTTAGACGTTGTCTGCAGTTTAAATTGTTGAAACAGGCTGGATCTTTAAACTGCAAAAGACTGTTTCCATTTCTATTGAATAGTAAGAAAGATAATTCTTGTGAATATTGCTTTTTATTTTCGTGGAAGATAACTTATTTTCCATTTTTCTTCATGGCCACGGTATCTGCGAGTGATTCAAATGGCTGTTACTTGGAACATTGTGCAGGTAATTCTGGTACTCAGCATCAAATAGAATTAAACAATGATAGTTCAAGCCAAAAATTTCAAATTCCTGAATTTCAGTCATCTCGTGATTCATGGGAAGTGACTCAACTGCAAGATGAACGGGTTGCATCAAATGGACTCTGCAAAATAGAGAGTTCTACTTACCCATCAGTTTCTGATCACGAAATAGAATTACCTATCATAACCAAAGAAAAAGCTACACCTCCCTTGTCCAAGTCATCAATTTTCTCCGAAACTAGAGGAACTAGTTCTTGTCTGATATCTTGTGGGAAGCAACCTGAGACACACAAATGTGGTCAGAGTTTGTCTCAACTGAAAGTCGTAGGACAACTTGGAGGTCCTGCCGTTGGTTTCAGGAAAGGAATTTTAAAAAGAAATCCAAGGGGATGCCGAGGACTTTGCACATGTTTGAACTGTGTTTCTTTTCGTCTTCATGCTGAAAGAGCATTTGAGTTTTCTAAAAATCAATTACTAGATGCCGAGGAGGTTGCCCATGACCTTATGAAGGAACTATCTCTTCTAAGAAATATGTTAGAAAAATCAGCTGATAGTGTCAACATCAACCCTGTCTTCGATGGAAGCCAGGTTAGTGCCATAACGATATTTTTTCTTTTCCGTTTCGTGAAGTGTTTTGGATTTAATGTAGTTTACCAGTTCCAGCCCTTCTTTTTATGGCTGTATATGCAAAATAACGATAATTAGTGTAGAAATAACAGGAAAAATGCTTGGCAAAATAAGGCTTTTTTACCCCCTTATCTTTTTAGGTTAGACAAGCTTGCAGGAAAGCATTTGCAGCAGAAAAAACTGCGAAGGACCGTCTTAGTCAGATGCACGATGATCTTAACATCCATAGCAGAATAACAGTAAGTGCATGTTTGTACCCAAAATTGGTTCCTCCATTTGAAAAGTAATGTTTTTTTAACTTGGTTATGCAGAGCTTGAAGGCACCAAAGGTGACTTTTGCCCTTAATGTTGAAGAAAAAATCTTTCAACCGGGGCGGTAATTGTCCAACCATATTGATGTTTTGAAACTGGAAGAGTGTCATTGTAAAGGTCGACGAGAACTTACTGATTTATTTTCGTAACTTGTTACAGTAAATACTGATTTATTAACGTTTTAGCATGCTCTATTTCTTTTAATCTTTTTTTATTTATTGAACTTAAAATTCAACATGAAAGTAAAACTTTTAGTTTCTCCTGGCTTTTATTAGGTTTAATTAAGTTTTAAATATGATATTTAAAAAATTAGTATGGCTAAAGATAACTCAATTAATATCTAATGAAGATGTAATTTATCAATAATAAATTAGTTTTTATAAAATCTATATGTTAAACAAAATAAAAACAATAAAATAAAAATAAATGAAAATAATAAATTAATCGTGAAAGAAATAAATAAAATTTCATAGATAAAAAGGATTAAAAATAAAAATTGTTAATTTTTTAAATTCAAGATTTGTTATTTAAAGATTGTTATTCAATTTAAAGGTTTTTAGATAGATTCAAGTAAACTTTTCCTTAATTTGATACTATCAATTTTATTATGTGTAATCACATTATTTATTTTTCTCTTTGTTGAATATTGAGAAAAATTTATATGATTAATCCTTTTTATGCATAAAATATACATAGGATAAATGTATTTATAATAAAGAGTAACATAAGTATATATGAACAAAACATAAATATGGTAAATAGAAGACATGGATATAAGTTAATGAATTCAATCTTGATGTTTTCAAATATAATTTTTTCTCGAATGAAATGACAGTTAATCTTAATGTATTTGATTTTTTTTAAAAGTTGATCTTAATGTATTTGGTTTTTTTGTAAAAGACAGGATTATAATTGGTAGGGTTAAATATGATTTTGATCATTAACTTTAATAAAAATTGAAATTAGTTATTCTTTAAAATTTTAGATCAATTTAGCTTTTTATCTTTAATTTATGAATTTAGTTTGTTAAATCAAATTTTATTTAGTTTATTTGTTGTTTCAACAACGTTTTTCAACTAATACTAAAGCGAAAATGTGTCAAGTGATGTAAATAACTTAAATGATATTCAGAATTAGATAAACTTAACAAAATTTGATTAAAAAGATTAAATACACAATGCCTAAAGTTTGAAGATTAAATTAGGCCAAAGTTTTAAAAACGAATTAATTTCAATTTTCAATGTAAGTTAAGAAACAAAAAACATATTTAACTTGAATGGATATAAAGTCTAACCTGATTGTAACATAAGTGTCATTTTAGTGGCATCTCCAAATTGTAACTTTTTAAGCTATTGTTTAAGTCAAACAAGTTCACAATGGCTAAGGTCATAGTTCTATACATTGCTTTTGTGCTAAATCTCGCCTTGTTTCTTATTCTTCCAAGAAATCAAATTACAACCAATGGATACATAATACTCAGAAGTAGATATTCTATCAGGAGATCCTGCTTAATCAACATCTAAATAACAAACAACTCTTGTATGGTTATTGGAACCATATAACAAACTTTTTCCAAGAGATCCTTTAATGTACTTTAATATATGGATGACTACATTCCAATGATCTTGGCTGTAAAAGAAATGTCAGGACGATTAACTGTAAGGTAATTTAATTTTTCAACCAATCTTCTATACTGCTCAGGATTTGAAATATGCTCCCCTTAATTTGGTAGGAGTTTGGTATTGGGATCCATGGATGTGTCAAAAAGTTTTGAATTCATCTACCCAGTTTCCTCCACAATATCTAATGTATACTTCCTTTGAGATATAACAATACCATCGCTAGATTGTGCTACCTCAATACCCAAGAAATATTTGAGTTTATTAAGATTTTTGGTTTGAAAATGGTGACAAAGGTGTTGTTTCATCTGGGAAATGCCATGGTGGTAACTGCATATAAGAACAATGTTATAAACATATACTATCAAATAAACACATCTAACGGTAAGGATGTCATCAAAGTTGACCACCACAAACTTGCCTAAGTATTCTCTAAGCACGTGATGCATGAGTCTCATGAAAGTACTAGGTGCACTGGTCAAGACAAAAAGCATGACTAACCACTCATATAGTCAAAATTTAGTCTTGAAGGTGACTTTCCATTCATCTCCCTTTTATATTCTAATTTGATTATACCCACATATCAAGTGTATCTTGGAAAATATGGTGGCACTGTGGAATGGTTACAAAATTCATCTAATCTAGGAATAAAATGTTTATACTTAATGGTGATGTTGTTTATAGCCCTACAATTTATGCACATATCCTTTTTAGTGATAAGAATTACGAGCATTGCACAAGGGCTCATTTTATGTTGCACCCACCCCTTTTCTAACAATTATCCCACTTGCTTTTGGATCTCTTTGTCTTCCTCAAGATTGGTCCTATAGGTTGGCTTATTAGGCATAGATGAACCTTGAACAAAATCAATTTGGTGTTCTATAGCTCTTTCATGTGCCCCTTTGGAAGGTTCTTGAAAACATCTTTGTACTCATCTAAGATCAATGATAAGTCTTGAGAACATCTAGAGGTTATGAAATTTTGACCAATTTTTATATATAAAATATGAATTATTTAAATTCCAAGTAGTAAAAGATAGTAAAAAAGATGAAAATTTTCAAATTTCAGAACATCAATCATCTTTGAGAATTGATGAACATGTTTTTTGTGAAATTTGAGCAACTTATATATATATATATATATATATATATATATATATATATATATATAAAATATTAATTATTTCAATTCTAAACAGTAAAAAAAGTTAAAAAAGTGTTACCAAAAGATAAAATTTTTTAAATTTCAAAACACCAACTGCGTGTTTGTCAGCGTTCTTCTTTTGAAATTTTAAGTAATTTTTATATATAAAACATTAATTATTTAAATTGTAAATTGTAAAAAATAGGAAAAAAAATAAAAAAGTGTTACAAGAAGAAATTTTTTAAATTTCATAACAGCAATCCCCTTTGAATATTAGCCAACAAGTTTCTTGTGAAATTTTGAGCAATTTTTATATATAAAATATGAATTATTTAAATTGTAAATATTAAAAAATAGTAAAATAAATAAAAAATTGTTACCAAAATTTGAAAATTTTGAAATCTTCCTTTATGAGTTTTGGCCAACGAGTTTCTTGTTATATTTTGAGCAATTTTTATATACAAAATGTGAAATATTTAAACTTTAAATGTTTGATAAATATTGATTTAGCATTAAAAACACAACAAAAAATTATTTAAAATTTACTAATAATTATAACAATGTCAATTATAAAGGAAAATGTGAAAAAAGAGGTAACAATTATAAAATAAAAATAAAAAAACTGTTGTAAGGACCTGTTAGTTCTCTCAATGGAATAACTTACTAGATCACTTGAGGCCCACAAACAAAGGAGAAGGAAGAAGAAGGAACCACTTGACCAAGCATTACAAGTGCAACTTGATTTGAATGGAACTCGGAACACTCAAGGCCAAGGTCCTAGAGGCAAATGACGAGGTGGCCTAGGATAAGATCAACGAGACCATGGTGATGTTGAAGAGACACAAATTAGACCAGGTTGCATAATTGGCGGTCATGGTCAAGAAAGGGGTCGAGGAGGTCGGTCCAAGTCAGAAATGGAATGTTTCAGGTGTGGCAAGCACAACCACTATGCAAGAGAATGCAGATCGACAAGCTACTACAACTGTGGCAAGGTTGATCATATAGCAAAGTTTTGTCGAACTGAAGAAAAGGAAAAAGGCAACTCGATTATGATAAAGAATTGGGTATTGTACTTGAAGGACAAGCACGGTCACCAGCAGCCTGGGTAGAAATGAAGAAAAATTGGATGTACAAATTGGTGCAGAGCATCCTACAAAAAAGGTGTTTGAAGCTGGACGTAAAGGATGAAAATATAACTCAACACCAATTAGATGATGGGAATATGGTTACGTCCAATGGGAATTTGGGGTTTGAGGATGGGATTATGGCCCAGCCTTAAGTGAGTTCAAGAATGGAGGATGGGAATTCATCTCAACTACAAGTGAGTCCTAGGTTAGAGGATGTTAACATGGTTCAACCATAAGAGAGTTCAAAATTGGAGGGTAGAAAGTCCCCTAATTCACATGTGAATTCAAGATGGGTTGTGGATACAGTTCAACCACCAGTAGTGCTGGTCTCTGATGACTCGTACAAATGGCAACAATGTGATGAACCTTCTAACCTCAATGTCAAGTAGGAGGATGATGGGCCCTTAAGCCCCAACCCTCATCAGGAGGCAATTCCTAGCACTAGAGGCCTTTCATTGGGGAAAAGGGTTGGGGAGCCCCAATAGAGGGATCGAATCAAGATAAGTTTGTCCCCAAAATCAAAACAGCAAATACGGGAGATTCAGTGCAAGTGTGAAAGTGAGCTTGATGTTGTAAGACGTTTGGTTAATAGGATTGAAGTGAAGCAAAGGAAAGTTGGTGGATATTGCAACTCAAATGTCCTGGTTGCTAGTTGATTGGATAATGTGGGTGGAGCAAAGCATGCTCACTTAGAGGTGGCATCTGTTGATGTTCCAAGGCAACCTGTCAGTTTTAGGGCTTTGCACCAGTTAAGTTTGTCAATGTTGGAGAATCATCAGGGAAAATGTGAAAAATGGAAGTGTGGAGCTCGAGCACGTAGGAAGCGAAATGTAGATACTTAACATATTCACCAAACCATTGGCTACAACATCGATTCAGCAATTCAGGAAATTGTTCAAGACAAGAGAAGAAAAAATTTAAGCTTATGGGGGAGTTTTGTTAAATAATCTTAAATAATAGGGTAGTTTTTATTTGATTGTAAGTTGAAGTATTTTAAAAACAAATTGGGAAGTTTGTTTGTTGAGATATTGGGTAATTGTTATACTGTTGAAATATTGGGTTTGTTCCTTTATTTTAGGCTACTTATTATGTTATTATATATGTTTCACAACTATTTAAAAGCCTTACGAGTTGAATAAAAAGTACACAACAAATTAAAGGCTTATATGGTGTGTTCGTCTTACTTTTTAAATTAACATAGTGTCTGTGTGTGTTTGTCTCGTCCTTCCATCTTTTCGTGTGCATGTGTTTATTTCAACAGAGAGAAGATGTTGAAGTAGTTACTCTTGAATGATGTTAAAGAGGCGACTTATTATTTTATTATATATGTTTCACGGCTATTTAAAAGCCTTACGAGTTGAATAAAAAGTACGCAATGAATTAAAGGTTTATATGGTGTGTGTGTCTCACTTTTTAAATTAACAGAGTGTGTGTGCATTTGTCTCGTCCTTCCATCTTTTCGTGTGATTGTGTTTATTTCAACAGAGAGAAGATGATAAAGTAGTTACTCTTGAATGATGTTTCACCTTAATCAAACTAGATTCAATTACAAGTTAGTGATCTTCGTTTGATGAGCTTCTAGCGCTCCTTGAAACACACAACTTTGGTGGCTTCTGAATTCTCTTTAGATTATTCCTAGTGAAGCATAATAAAGCTTTTTTGAAAAGTTGTTGAATCAATAAATCCATAGACAACTTTTACTACGACACTTCCAAATTGGTTGAGGCGATCCAGTGGCCAATATCATCATATTTACTTCATGCAACATGCATCATAGTTGAACATGCAATAGCTAATAATAAAAAGCTCAAATGGAAAGTCATTGAAGAACTATCTCAAAGGCACAAGCCCAAATGAAAAGTCATTTGAGAGCTATCTCAAAGACATAAACTCAGATGGGAAGTCATTCGAGAACTATCTAAAAGGCATAAGTTCGGATGGAAAGTCATTCGAGAACTATCTCAAAGGCACAAGCTCGAGTGGAAAGTCATTCGAGAACTATCTCAAAGCCACAAGTTCGTATGGAAAGTCATTCGAGACTATCTCAAAGGCACAAGCTCGGATGTAAATTCATTTGAGAACTATCTCAAAGGTACAAGATTGGATGAAAAGTCATTCAAGAATTATCTCAAAGACATAAGCTTGAATTAAAGCTCTATTCTTGGGAGCCTAATACTTCAACTAAGATGATGAAGCTCACAATGATGACAACTTACAAATCGGTCTCAATTTCGAGGACCACAAAATCTTAAATGCATGAGAAAGCTGATAGATCGATATACACAAGGTACGAGAAAAAACTCGAGAGTATGAGTAATACTCTTTTGTAGAATGTGGGTGTGATCTTCTTGAGGATTTCTATGAGGAAATATGTAAAATTGGACTAAGGAAAACTTTGGCTAGGAAAGACAAGGTTTCTAAGTTTGTCCATTGTGACTCATCTCTTTCCTGGGAGTCTACTGTGTTTCTCTTTAAAAACACTTTTACACACTGCACAACTTGTAATTTGGGTGGTCTCACTTACATCATCTTTCATTTAAAACCCAAAGCTCAACCAAAATCATCCTCACCCTTCCTCAAAAGAAAAAAGAACACCCACTACTTAAGCTCGACAAGACAACACTTTGTGAAGAACACAACAAAGAAAACCTCCGAACTTATCTAAATCTCATTTAAGAAGTCTGGAAAGAAGCCTGCGAAGCAACGACAAAATAGAGAGTTGCATGACTGTACAACCACTAAAACAAAAAAAAGGTTTTTAACGTTTGGTATTTTCAGCTTTTGACGTCTGCCTAAATTTCGACATCATATCGGATGACATCACAATTATCGTGAAGTGAAAACCCGACGTCTAAGGACATCTGTTATACAGGAAGCCAACGTCCTTTAACGTCTAATAGTGTAGCACCAAATGTCAAAAGCTATTGTTTTTCTTAATTTCACTTATTTATATTTTTCCTACACCGAAAAGTAGAAAAATTCAAGCACATTTCACAAATATTCTACAAATTTAAATGAAACAAACATAACAAGTAAACGAAGACAAAAAGTGGTAAGAAAAACTTCTTTAAAAAATTTCCTAAAATTCATACAAAAATTTGGCTAAGATAAAAAAAATGTAAGGGAAACATAATAAAAATCGCATACAAATCAAGGCATACCAAACTTCAACCAATATAAACAAAAACCTATTCAATATTTGGTACGAATCCAAACCTTTAACGGAGTTGGAGGGAACTAAGCACCTTAAGCCTCCTTGTCGCCGTTGTGAAGGAGTCATCATTGTTGTGAAGGAGTCGTCGCTAGTAATGGAGAATGGAGGAAAGTGCGCTGCTTAAAGGAGTTCAAATCACACTCAATTCACGAAAATAATCAATAAACACGAGAAAAAATCAGTCCAAAGTAGTCAAGCAACATGTATTTGGGTTAAATGAACCACAAACTTACCTTAGGTGAGAGTGCAAAGCAGTGGGAAACGTCATCACAACAATGGGGGAGGCTTGGAAGAGATAGCGTGAAGAAATAATGCAAGGAAACTAACCTCGCACTGCTTTTTTTAAGCAATTTGATGTCAGATAATTGGTAGATTTGACGTCCTTCGACGTTTGTTGGTGGGGATTCGACGTCATTCAACATTTGCTAGTGGAGATTTGATGTCATTCAATGTCTGCTGGTCAGGATTCAACGTCCTTCAACGTTTGCTGGTGGGGGTCCAACGTCCTTCGACGTCTGCTAAATGGGATCTGACATCCCTTGACATTTGTGGGAAGGGGCTTCGACGTTAACTTTAATTTTAATTGCAAAAATGTCACTGGTCGTTTTCTACGTTGGTTATTTTATGGACTGACGTTAAAAGCTCATTCTGCACTAGTGAATACTTGAGTAAAAGAGTCAGCAACTTGATAAAATGGAGAAGGAAAGATCTCTCCAAATAGGAACAACCCAAGGACCAATTGTCGAACTCCATCCAAGTAGTTGAACCTTGCATAAACAGTCTAGAAGGAACTCGACAACCCAAATGTTGGGAACAACCTGGTCACTTCAGTAACCATAAAGGCGGAGAAGAATCTTGATCTCCACAATGTTGGGATTAGCAAAATAAATTATGGGAGGATTCTCGAAGGTCAAAAAGAGATCATAGTTCACCTCACCAGCATGAAATGTTAGCTAGGTCCCATGATCCTACAAGAGCAGCTCAACATTTCATTGCCCAAGTATAAGCGCAAACTCAATGTCCTAGTGACCGAGTACAACATCAACTTGACATTTCAAAGTCTAAGTACAAGGTAACTCGGTGTTACAATGCCTGAGTACTGGAGCATCTTGCCACTCCAGCACCCAAGTACAAGAGCAAGAGAAACTCAACATTTTAGTGTCTGAGTAACAAGAGCAACTCAGCGTTCCAATACCCGAATATAGGAAGAATTTAGTAAGCACAAAAGCAACTCGACATTATAGTGTTTGAGTAAAACAAAAACTGCACATTCCAATGGTTTGATTACATGAGTAAACTCGACGTTCTAGTACCTGAGTACAAAAGCAATTTAGCATTCCAATGCCCGAATACAAGAGTAGCTCGACATTCTAGTGCAAAAGCAGTTTGGTGTTCCAACACCTAAGTACAAGAGCAGATAACAACCTCATGTTACTATACTCGAGTTCAAGAAAGAGTTATCCAGAATTCAACACTCGAGAATATATATATATATATATATATATATATATATATATATATATATATATTCCGAAATCTTTCCTTAACGGGTAAAATTTTTGGAACAAAATTTTCGACATAAAATTTCCAGAATCGGATTTTTGAAACAGAATTTTCATAATTAAATATACAGAATGTATGGAATATATTTCGGAAAAGATTTTTCGAAATAGGATTTTTTATATGAATTTTTCAGAATACGTGACAATTTTTTCAAAACATTCCTGCATAAAATGTATTTCAAAAATATTTTTCCGGAACATATAAAATACGTGTTAGAAGACCTTTCCAGAACACAATATACGTTCGGCAAAGAGCTTGCTGGAACGAGTTTTTTTTTTTTTTTTCATTTTCTCTTCTTCCTCTGTTGTGTTTTTCTTCTTCTTTCTCTGTAGTGGAATGATCTTCTTTCTCAGCAGTGACGATGATAGTGAAAATGACAGGTAACAACGATGTCGTGTAGTGATGTTCGAGGGTGTTTGAGTTATTTTCTATTATTGAGCTGCAGTTAATAATTGTAGGGGGTGCAGGTAGCCTTTACAATATGATAGCACTCGCCCATATAGCAGTCGATTTTAAGCCATTGTAAATTAGTATATTGTTTAAACAGATCTGCAAACTATGTGATAGTATAAAACTTTATGTAGTAATATCTTACATTATACTTATAGAGTTCTATGATATGCTTACATCGACACATTATATAACATTTATCTCTACTTTTCACCTTATCTTTTTTTTTTTTATCATCATTCGCACAACTGAAAAATACCTAATAACTCAAAGGAACAACAAATCTTAAAATTCTTATTCAAAATGCATGAATGTTGTTCCGTGTCTTTGTAGAATTGAATGCAAGTACAATATTTCTTATGTATGAAAACAGAAATATTAAATGAACTTACAATACTACTTAAGTGGATAAACTAATTGTTTAAAGATGTATTACATTTGAAGGGGCTGCAAATGTACTTACAATACACAAAAATCAATTCACGTTATCATCAATTTAATTTTTTTATAGTTTTATCCACTCATTTATTGACATACACATTCAGGCTTCATTTTACCCTTAGTTCCTTCTACTTGAAATTCTCAAATTCTGAAAATCTACACAATTAATTAATTAAATTATTCTAAACCTTCTATTCAAGACTTAGTAACCGAAACATGAAATTTCACCTCAAGATATACCAAATTTTGTTCTTTCAAATCCTAATGTCACATCTTATAAAATTCTTCAACTTTTATCAAGTTTTTACTAAATTTTTAGCCTCAGCTTTTACATCTCAAATTCATAATAAACTCCCAAACATTTGAATTGAAAATGACAATTTAAGATAAAAGTAGACAGAGAAGGACAAAACTTGTTTATTTAATTTTAAAAATAAAGGGACTTAATGGTAAAATAATCAAAGAATCAAATTTAATTTATAAGCAAATATTTATTTATAGCTAAATCCTAAGACACAGATGTAAATAACGGTGCTAGCTAATGACTCAGCAGACAGAGCTTTTATGACAAGACAACATGGTATTAGGTACAACTTCTACCACTACACTTTCATTCATTGTTAAAAGCCCTCAATAAAACATACTTAGCCATGAAATAAGGTACTCTCCCCTACCCTCACCTAACTCTTTGTTTGGAATTACAATAAGCAATTAAACTTTTCAATTGTACCACCACATAAGTGAATGACATCAGAGATCCTGCGAGCGACGCTAGGTATAAAGCATGAAATACCCACAAAATTTAACCCTCAGCCAGAAATATGCAAAGTACCGAATGGAAATTTCACCCTTCACCCCTCTCCCAGACCAACCCCATAGTAGTTCATGATGCTTCATCTCAGTTCCTTTCATTCACCTCCTTGGGAAACATTAGTGCAAAATTCTATTTCTTGTAAATTGAATTTGTTATAACTTTTGTTACCATCGTAGTTTTCTTCAAATATTAACCTAGGTGGACTAAAGATCGGGAGAAGGGTATAAAGAATACAAAGATGCAGTGGGAAGTGAAAGAGGTAAAGTTGTACTTGCGGTCATCTGAAGTTGCAGCAACGAGCTCGACCTCTTGACAATTTGTCCCACAGACAGATCATCTGTCTTGGTGATTGGTAATGTGCAGTGAAGTAGCTCTCCATGCATCCATACTGACAAAACTTCCAGTTGTGGGAGTACTGGACTGGTGCAACAGTATTGTTATATCTCTCAACCCACATTCCCATGCTTACATCCTCCATTTTAAACAGCTGCCATCACAATATAATATTTCAGTCACCAATGAATTTTATTGATGTGGCAACTTGGAAAGTGAGGGATGAAAAATATAAGGTTAACTAACCCTTAGTCTCCTATCCTTGTGTTGAGATAGGATGAAGGTAACAATATCACTGGAAATTACATATGCGGGTCCATTTGCATAAGGAGGATATACTTCTTCTGGCCACTCCTGCAACAACAAAACACAATACCTCAGAATAGAACGAAAAAAGAACAATTTATAGCATTCCGCGCATTGTGTACTTGTCACCAAATATTTTAGACATGCACAACAACTAAGGAAAACAGAATTCAATATAAAAAATGTAATAAAATTATGAAACGCTACTGCACCAGTTCCAGTCAAAAGTAGAGTGCAGCAGAGTAACACTGACAACAGGTTCCAGTTAAAGAATAGAAAACATCTAAATCATATTTGTACTCCTGCGCATATAACTCGTAAATAGTAGTAATCGTATTGCACAAGTGTCATGACCAATGGCATCGAAGAAGTTCTAGAGTTTTCACCCTCATGTTTTCAAGACCCTATATAGGGGAAAACAAACTTCACCCTCACATCTTAGAGGGTAGGATGCACAATGAACTAAGACACTTGTTGAATATACAGAAAATAGAGTTTGAGATTAATCTCTCTTGTGTATAAATCACACATAGGATAATCTATAATAGAGAGAGGTACAACCAAAAAGAGTAACTAAGGATAAATAGAATAAATAAAAGATATTGTTTGATATTGCGAAGTGTTATGACTAATGACATCGAAGAAGTTCTAGAGTTTTCACCCTCATGTTTTCAAGACCCTATATAGGGGAAAACAAACTTCACCCTCACATCTTAGAGGGTAGGATGCACAATGAACTAAGACACTTGTTGAATATACAGAAAATAGAGTTTGAGATTAATCTCTCTTGTGTATAAATCACACATAGAATAATCTATAATAGAGAGAGGTACAACCAAAAAGAGTAACTAAAGATAAATAGAATAAATAGAAGATATTGTTTTGATATTGCGATTAACAATATCAAACAATATCTAAACAACATCTAACATTTCCTCTCAAGCTGGAGCATACAAATCGTATGTGTCAAACTTGTTACAAATATAATCAATTCTAGGTCCCGTAAAGACTTAGTAAAAGTATCTGCTAACTGATCACTTGAGTTAACAAACTCAGTCTTGATGTCTCCAGATATAATCTTTTCCTAAATGAAATGACAGTCAATCTTAATGTGTTTGGTCCTCTCATAAAAGACATAATTATAGCTAATATGAAGAGCAGCCTGATTGTCACACACGTGTCATTTGAGTGACATCTCCAAATTGTAACTCTCTAAGCAATTGCTTAAGCCAAACAAGTTCAAAGACAGCTGAGGTCATAGCTCTATATTCTGCTTCTGCACTGGATCTTGCTACAACACTTTGTTTCTTACTTTTCCACGAAATCAAGTTACCACCAATGGAGACATAATACCCAAATGTAGATCTTCAATCAGAAGGAGATCCCACCCAATCTGCATTTGAATAGCAAACAAGTCTTGTATGGCTATTAGAACCATATAAAAATCATTTTCCAGGAGGTCTTTTAATATACTTCAAGATACGAATGACTGCATTCTAATAATCTTCACATGGAAAAGTAAAAAATTGCCTTACCACACTGTCTGCAAGAAAATGTTAGGACGAGTAACTGTAAGATAATTCAATTTCCCAACCAATCTTCTATACTGCTCAGGATCAGATATAAGCTCCTCTTGATTTGATAAAAGTTTAGTATTAGAATCCATGGGTGTATCAACAAACTTTAAACTCATCAACCCAGTTTTCTCCAAAATATTCATGGCATACTTTCTCTAAGATATACCAATACCATTATTGGACTGTGTCACCTCAATACCCAAAAAGTATCTGAGTTTGCCAAGATCTTTGGTTTAAAAATGGTGACAGATATGTTTCAATTGAGAGATGCCATGGTTGTCACTTTCTGTAAGAACGATGTCATCAACATATGCTATCAAGTAAACACATCCAACACTCGAGTGTTGATAAAAGACAGAATGATCTGCTTCACACCGAGTCATACCAAATTGTTGAACAACATTGCTAAACTTTCCAAACCAGGCCCTAGTAGATTGTTTTAGGCCATGTAAGGATTTGTGAAGATGACATACCATCTCAAAAGACTCCCCTTGAGCAACAAACTCAGGAGGTTGCTCCATGTAGATTTCTTCTTGCAAATCACCATTGAGGAAAACATTTTTAGCATCCAGTTGATAAAGAGGTCATTATTGAAGAGCAGTCATGGCGATAAACAAACAAACAAAAGCCATCTTGGCTACAGGGGAAAAGGTATCGCCATAATCCAACCCAAAAATTTGAGTATAACCTTTGACCACAAGACGAGCTTTGAGACAATCAATAGTACCATCAGGTCCAACTTTAATAGCAAACACCCACTTGTAACCAACAAATTTTCCATACGGTAACGGGACCAGTTCCCAAATTTCACTGTTATGAAGAACACTTAGTATTTGAGAAATTTGTTGAACATAGCAAGTGTATCAGATGAAACAAAAGAAGAATCCTCAGCAGACGAAGGTTGGGAATGATTGGTCTGAACAACTGCAACATATTAAGGACGACGACCATTTAATGCATAACACTTGTCAATCTTGTGACCTAGTTTGCCACAATGTTCACACTTAGGATGCCCTTTTCCCTATTTGTGAGGGCGAGTACAGTCATTACTGTGAGATGCCGACGCAAAATAATCATCAAGAGAAGCAGGTGTATCAGTGTTGGGTTTCTCTTGTACACGCAAAAGAGTAGAGCATGTTGAAGTCAAGGTGGGAACAACCAGGGAACCCAAAATCTGATCACCAATATGGGAATCTGTGTAATGCCCCTAGCATGAAGAGCTTTGATCGTTGCGCTATCTTTGTGGCAAGGTCAGGGAAAAGAGGCAATAACTCATTGAACTCATTAAAAAGAGCATGAATTTGAGTATCACTAGTGTATAATAACTTAGTATGCTCCCAGATTTGAGCACACGTTTCGTAGGAACGAAAAATCTACTTTAACGAAGGATCAAGAGTACTCTTGAGAACCACACATAATTGAGCATCAATTGTGTCCCAACGATCTTCCTCAATAGGAGTGAGAATAGATGCTTTCGGGACAAGATGATCAAGATACCTCTAACTCGACCATAATCTGATGCTTGATGACCATTTGGCATAATTAGAGTCAGTTAACTTGTCAAAGGATAAGTGCACATTAACATAATTAGTGTAGCCGGAAGGATCAGACTCAGCATTGGCAGAATTGTAAATAGTAGAAGTAGCGGAAGAAGTCATGAAAGGGTAGAAAACTGCAAAACCTTCAAAAATGTCTCAAAGCAGAAAACAAAGTTACAATCAGGTGAAACCTGAAAAATTGCAAAAGAGGCTTAGGGCTTAGAGCTTGAGAAAGAGGAACGATTGCAAGAATTCCTTCTCAATCATAAATTTTGCTTTTGTGAAATAGGTTTAAGACTTAAACTATAGGAAAGAGGAACTATTGCAAGGATCCCTTCTCAATCATGGATCGTGTGGGGCTTTTGATACTATGTTGAATACAGAGAGAAAATAGGATTTGAGTTTAATCTCTCTTGAGTATAAACCACACATAGAGTAATCTATTCATAATAGAGAGGTACAACTAAAGAGTAACTAAAAATAAATAGAGTAAATAGAAGATATTGTTTGATATTGTGATTAACAATATCTAACAATATCTTAACAATATCAAACAATATCTAACAACACTAATATCAAATATATCATTTAAGCTCCGAGGAGAGCAAGAAATTGATTGTTAAATTAACAAACAAGAAAAAGTAAAGCATACAAAGCTCATGTATGTCTATCATAATACCTCATAAGTGACTGCCCATTTGCCATTTCTTAGAGGCCGATGTAAGAGATTGAGATTGCCCATATAAAGGGGCTTTTCTGGGGCGACCTTCTCAATTTCCTTCAAGACGGTACCCACCCTAATAAATGTATCATCGTCACATTTCATAACATATGCAGCTGTCACATTCTGAATCTGCATAAATGAAAATTAACTAATATCCTCAAGGTATTTAAGAGTTGAAGCAGGTTTAAGCAATTGGAGGAAAGAATTAAATAAATTGAAAGGAAAGCAGTTTTCAGTAGCTGAAAGAATTGAACTCACCCCATACTCACAAATGGCTACAGTTTTAAGAACAACAAGCTCATAGCGATCCATAAAGGGCAAAATGACAATATCACCAAAATAAGCAGCCTCCTTCTTCAGCACTGCATTCACTTCCGTCCTTGTATTCTACAATTGTTGTTTACAACAGGCAAAAAACCAGAAAATTTAGCCATAGAATATCACTACTACGAGGGAGAGAGACATGAAACAAAAATACGCAATACCATCTACGAATTTCAAACAAACCCAAAACTCAGATTTTCATATGTACACATTGATTGCACATTTCAAGTACTTAAGTATAACTAATTGTGTACAAATTTTAACAAATGATGTTCTTTTCAGTAATTGCATTATATTTCAAAAGGGCATTTCAGCATAGAAAATATCTCATGAAAATCCAACATTTTAGTGTATATTTGTGATTCTATCACTATGCCTACTGTAGGAAATCAGTGTAGACCACATGATCTTAAATAGCTCTAATACCACACCATGAACCAATTATCCAAAACGCTTAAGCTGTTAGGAGTGTGGAAAGGCAAATGAATGGTTAGTATATGAAACACTACTATGTATTGAATTATGGTTTAACCAAATATATCAATCTCGTCCAATGCATTTGCATGTGAATTATAGCAACACTATGCGCTGAAGATTGGAAGAATAAAAGTTGTACGTGCAGATATCTTTTTTAAAAAGGATAGCTTCACGGAACCTAACCCAAAATAGCTTAGTCAAGGTGACAGCTATCCCAACTCTTAAAACTCTCTTACCATTCACATAGCATGCTTAAGTCACACACCAAGGTCAATGGGTTCCATTGCCAATGGGGATCACATAGCCTGTATTGGTAAGGAACTTTGGTCCTAAAGTTTTTTCTTTTTCTTCTTTCTAAGGTAAATTCAGTAGTACATATCAAGTCAGGCTTCATTTAACCGAAACAAATTTCACTAATTACTGTAAAACATGATCACTCCTTTCACTACCCAAATCTCAATTATAGCACCAAACTCCAAACATAAGTATAATTAATATTCTTGGTTGGTTAAGTGAAAAACTCATACTAAGAGCTCCTGTTTTCTTCTGATTTTATTATATTTGAAACACCAATCCTGATGTGGTAACTCCAAATTCTATTTGCAATAGATAACCAATACATGCTTGAAGTCAAACCAGATGTTCTATTATTTCCTCATCATGATTGAAACACAAAATTTTTCCTTAGAAGTTAGAACTTCCAAGAAATAATTTAGGAAAGTTGTTTTTCCCTTGTACATGAAACGTTTACTGTACCCTATGACATTCTTGGTATCAGGTGTCTATTTGTGCTCATGTTGTTAGTGAATCACTACATGCCAGATATAAATAAAGATAAAAACCTTACCAGTGCCACAAAGAATCGTGCTACTACGTCTGAAGACTGAATTGGAGCAGATTGCATCCATGTCTTTCTAACCGCCATGCGTTCTGCAAAGTGATTTGAAGCTGAAAGAACTCCAATGAAAAGTTTAATAGGATGCTTTGGTAAAGGTCTGGCTTTCCAGGTCTCTGTCATTTCCAGTACCCTTTGAGGTGAGAAACTAGGATGGGAAGTTGGAAGAGAAGTAGCATAAATTGAATGAACATCCAAATCCCCTTTAACTGCCAATCCTGTAGCATCCTCAAGGGTAAATCCCTGAAGAAAAATAGAAAACATGAGACAGGAAAAAAATCTGCTGATCACAGCAGCAGATTATAGAAAAATGGGAATAAATTCCAGGTATTCTCAATGTTTAAGCTAAGGGAGTCATCCTTCAACGTGTATAACATGATCTATTACCATTAACACAAACGGTTGAAACCAAAATTCTAAATCTACATGTCATAATATATGTAAAACAAATACACCAAAACTTTTTTAACTCATTAAAGCAAATAAAAAACACCTATCTCACCAGATTATGATCATTAAGAAGCTAGATATGCAATTTCATACCATATGGATGCTTAGCAGAGTCATTAAATGAAAACACCTAATATTATCTCATGAAGAAACTTACAGTCCGATATGGAAATGAAGTTACATGACGACCTCCAATATTAATATGGTATCCATCAACACCGGCACGCAGTGTAAGGACAAACATTCTGCCCTCTATTAAAGGGAATGGCCAGGTCATTTCTGGCTTTTGCTCACGTCCAATAAAACGCTTAAACCATGATGTTGATTTGGACTCTTTAGAGTCTATAATGTCATTCCGTATCCATTTCTCACACCGTCTGTATCCATCGACTGTCAAATAAAATAATAAAAAATTACAAGGCTACAAGCAGATATATGTCATACATCACCAGACTCACACTATAAGCAACTGGAATATCATAAAAAGTAAAACAAAAACATTCACAAAACTACTAAAAATTGAAAGATGACCCTCCTAAGTTCATGCATACTAGCAATATAACTTAACTGCAATAACCATTACATTTTTATGTTTTACTGCTTTATTAAAATAGACCAATCAAGAAGGTAAAAATTATTGCTCTGTTGATCACGTAATAGCCAAGTAGTAAGGTGCACCTATTTTCATTATTTGTTAGAGTTTTCTTATTCCATATTTACTATGATATCAAATGCATTTTATTTTAAATAATGACAGCGAGGGAGGTTCAATTCTGCAATACTTTTTTTTCTAAATAACATGCTTCAAAATGAATACGAAATATGATACATCATACCAAGCATTTCTTCTTCATCCCCAGATGGCAGACCATCACATCTTTGAGAGGCTCCCCAGTGCATTCTGTAACAGGTATTATGCTCAATTACAGGTCGTTTGCTCCAATCCCCCCTTACTCGAGGATTCAAGTGGAGGATCTTTGGAGGATCCTCCCCATCCACTGACTTAAGCCCTTGCAATTCAACCATGAATTGTGAAACTGAAACCAACCTTCCATCTTTCTTTTTCTTGGAAAGCTGGGGAACATACTCCTTATGAGCATAATGGGGTGTCCCAACCACAGTGATCGAAGAACCAGCAGCAAGCCCACAGGGAAGAAACATTAAATTATCTCCTTTCATCAACTCGTGCCCATTCATGGACACCCAAGAAGGGCATGACTCAGGCTTTCCATCAAGGATAGAACTTTTAACCGGCTCATTCTCATCAACCTTTTCTACTTCCTGCCAAGCCTTCAACCCCAATATCCATGCCTCCTCCACCATCTTCTCAAGCACAGACAAATCGTTGGTCCTCTTAAATTCCTGCATTATCTTCCCAGTTATCCTACCATACCGAGGCGGAATATGCATCGTAGACTCCGAAAGACGCTCCTCCTTCTTTGGCTCCGTGTTTGGCCTCAAGGGGGCATCCTGATCCCCATTATCTTCCAATCTCCTGTGAAATGCATCTCTATAAACAGAACTCACAATAGACTTGCTCAAATCTGAATCTTCAGAGTCCAAAACGGCTGCACCCTCCAACCTATTATAACTCTCATCTCCACTTAACGTTGACACAATTCTTAAAAACTGTGGAAATTTACATGACACAAACAACAAGTACAACACCCCAATGCCAAACAAAAAGTGAGACAGTTTAAATCTCCGCGTGTTAGGAGGATCGCTTTTCGTTTTCTTCATCTCCAACAAAACCACACTCTACAGACACAACAACAATCTCCTCTCCCCACAAGACCAAATTTGGAAGGCAAACCCACACTCAAATTCTCAACAAAAGTATAACGGTCCTACATTAGGAAACAGTGCCAGACATTTTCAAAGGAATCAGAAGAATCAAACCTCAGCGATGCGGGAGAGATCGAGCTTCGGAAATCGACCAATGTAACAAGGAATCAACAAATTGGAAAGAAACCCGTTTCAGTTGGACCCGGAGAACCATTAAAGCTACAAGCTTTAGACAGAACTCCGCTAAAAAGTCGATCTCCACTCGGAACCCTAATGCACTACCCTGGAAAGTGAATGGCTATGAACCTGGAAATGAACGCTGTAATGATGACATTTGAAAACAAAGGGAGGGGACCCAGAATTTAAAATAGAGATAGTAAATAAATAAAATAATAGAAGAAGAAGAAATCGTTAAGGAAAAAGAAAATGAAAGTTTGTCACTTTATTTTATTATTTAATCATTTCTCATCGCCAAATTCCGATAGTAACTGTCTTCCGTTTTTAATGTCCTGATTTCATTCATAAGGAGCATTTCGAATTTTGTACTATTGCGCTTAGTTACGACCAAGGACAACAAATATTAATAGTGACATAAATAATCCTATGATACAATATTTTAAAGTTTAAATTTACAGAAATGATTAATTCCACGCTATGTAATAATTGCAAATAAATTATTTTTAGTTTTACTTCAGTTTCTAATAATTTGTTAGAAAGTAATAAACTTATTTATAATTTTGTTATTTTCACAATTTTAATTTATGATTAAGAGTGCGTGAAAGATAAGTTTATGTTAATATCTCTCCAATTATTAAAGAGAACCGAAGTCACCAAATCTTTAATTAATTATCTTCCTTTATCAAAAAGTTTAATTTTTAATTTTCTCATAATTTAGTTTTCACGTAAACATATAATTGGAAAATAGTTGATTCAAATTGTATTTTCAAAATTTATAATATATAATTTTGTTAACTTAATAAATAAGATTTAACCTATTAACAATATTAAGCCTCTTAAAACATAAGAAGGTAGCAATATTAAGCATCTTAAAACATAAAAAGTAAGATAATTATTTATTTAATTCAATAACATTATTTTCTTATATTTATACTAAATATTTTTTTACTGTGGCTTTTATTCAATATAATTTCCATATTTTTAAAAAAATCTTATTGTAAATTATGTTGGATTAGTGTTAACATCATTTTTTTCATGTTGTTATTAAGACCCAAAAATGTTATTAAGTCTTATTTTTTTTCTTCTCACTAAGATCAGAAAAAACATAATAAGAGACAAGTTGAGTATTTTTATTTAATTCAAAATATTTTACCGCAAATGAAAAGAATTGTTTAATCGAAATATATATATTATTGGTAATGGAGATATAAAGAAGACAAAATGTAAGTTAATTTCGATTATTAAGGTTAAAAATTATTTAAATGTAGTGTATCTTTCCTTTCTCTAATATATATTTTGGGTGAAAGGTTTTTTGTTTTCATCGTTTTGGGCATATGTGCCTTGCTTCAACACAGATTAGCTTTTGTGGAGTGTTGGTACCTTGTGCAACTTTCTTTATTAGTTGAGGGAACCACGTTCTCATTATTTGCCGTCCTACGTTTCTTGGTATCTAAGAAGTTTGCATCAGACAAAGGAAATACCTTATAATTTCGATTAACTCAATTTTCTTCATCGATCTTTAGTTACCAAATTCACAAGTTTATTCTTTACCTATGTAACATTAAAGTTAGATGCTAACTTAAACCTCATCTTTCATCTGTCATCGGTTTTCTTTTCTTTCTTTCTTTTTTATTAATTGGAACTATCCTAGTGTAAAAAGAAAAAAAAAAAACTTGTTTAAAAGTTTTATCACAAAAAAATATATAAATATGTTTAAATTGTTATATAGTTGTTGAAATGTTTTTTGAAAGCTTAAATCACTTTTCCCCTGACAATAATGATATTTCTTGGTACCATGGACCAACTCGTGTGATTAGAAAGGGTTTTCTGAAAAATAAAGAATTTATGAGTAATTCACGTATGTCTATTCCTACATCACTTAATTATTTTTAAGTTATATTTAAATCAAAAGAAAAAGATAAAGATAAATAGTGTTATTTAGAATTTTTAAAAGATTTACAATAGAGTTTTTCAAATAATATTCATTTCATTTTACTTCACTTTATAACTTTATTTTAATTGTAAGGTATAAAATATAATAAAATATTCTTCATTATTTTTATCATTTCCTTTTCTTTTCCAATAACATAATAAAATATCATGAAAATATTTAAATTTCTATTTATTTTATTACACCTATTTTATATATATATATATATATATATATATATATATATATAATATTTTCGGCATAGTTTCATATTTTTGTGATTTTATTATTAGTGTTTGATGCAAAGTGTTTAGTAAAATTTCTTCATGACTTTAGTATATTTCATTTCAATGTTAATACATTTTTATGCACTACCTCCTTAGTTGAAAAAGCTTCTTCAAAACTCTATACTTTACAATTTTCATCCTAAAATCATTTCAATTGCATTTATATTCTTCATCTCAATTTAGAACCAAGTGCTGACAAACATTTTGAATTTAGTCTCGTCATGAAATACCATCAATATGTTTGCATACAACAACATGTAACAAGCTCACCATTTTCCACCTCTTGATAGACACATGGATCATAAATACTTTTATTGTGTACCTTAAGAGATGATAAATTGATTAACCTCTTATACCATTGTCTAGAAAATTGTTTCAGTTCATACAACAACTCTTTTAATTTACTCATATACTCTTCCTTACCAACCACATTGAAGCATTTTAGTTAACACATCAAAATGCTTTTCTCCAATTGGTCATGGAGGAAAGGAATCTTTACATTAAGATTTTCAAACTCTAATGCCAAACCCTTAGCCAAGGTTCAATCATAAGAAGCATGGCCAAACAAATTCAAGAACAGCTAGAGTCACCTTTGCAAAGTGAAGTTAAGCTCTTGTTCTCTTGGGTCATCATGGAGCACTTCTGGTAGATTATGAATATCTAGGTCGAATAAGTAGTGTAGGATTTCCTTTTTAGGCCTTAGATCATCGGCCAAGTACTATAAAATTTTATGTCAAATTAGGTCAACTACTAATTTGTGCATAGCTTAATTAATCATAGGTAGTCTAAGATTTTAACCTAACTTGGTGGACAAGGCCAGATGAAGGGTGTCCCACATTAGGAGAAGTGACCAAGTGTCATGATTTTGGTGGGGGAGCTTTTGCAAGAGTTACTGGCCACATGTCCCCTTATTCTTCACAAAGATAGGATTTTTAGGGTTTGGAGCCAAGGAAACATTTTTAGGGTTTTGTGTCTACTTTAGACACACTTTCTTTTATAAATAGACGTGTCTCCCACATTGTAAAACCACTTTGAGATTTGTAATGAAATGTTACCAAAATATTGAGTCATTCTTAACTTGTCTCTTAGTCAAGGCTAAAGCATCCCAAGTGGACTTCTATAGCCACCCTTCTCTAGAGTTGGCCTAACCTCTCAAGAGAACCATTAACAATTCCATCCCATAACAAACAACCATAAATCGAGAGCCATTCTTCCTCCATCACCTTGCTTTCGCGCCACTCACCACCATAGCCATCATCTTCATGCTTTGGCCCAACTTAGCATAAGGAAGAGGCTATCAAACTCTATATCTCAAGTTTCTACTAAAGTAATCAAGATCCTAATGGACGTGTCTTTAGCTATTAATCGAGCCTTGAACCTCACAAATTATACTGTAAGCATTTTAGCACATGCATGACCATAATCCTATTGTCGCATTGAAAACAAGCAACTATATCCTGAAACATAACTAGCTCAAATGTCTCCATATCCTCTATTATGACTAGGACATAGGCTAAAAATACCAAACAATTATTAGCACAAAAGGATTTGGTGCATATAGATTTAGTGAAGGATTGAATATCATGAGGGATTGAAGTTTTGATTGAGATTTGATGAAGGTATGTTTTTACAAGTATAAAATTGAACCTATTTCTTTTTTAAAAGCCCAATTCAACACCCTTATGCTTGGCTTAAAACCTTCTTTATTAATTATATTTTGTATCAAAAGCGGGTTCTTGAAAGTTAATCAATTTTGATCCTAATTTTTTTTTTTCAAAATGTGTAAAAACAAGCTTCCTTTTGTAGAAGGTGCCTCTTTACATAGGCCTCCTTTGTTTAGTGGTGTGAATTATCAATTTTGGAAAATTCGCATGAAAATTTTCATAGAATCTATTGATTAAGGAATTTGGAATGCTATCATGAATGGACCATTCATTCCTAAGCATATTGTTTATGATAAGAAGGTTGACAAGCCATGAAACCTCTGGACAGAAGATGAGAAGAAGAAAGCTCAATATGATTGTGCTACAAAGAACTTGGATGATTTTTTCAGGATTTCTCAATGCAATAGTGCAAAGAACATGTGGGACGTGCTTGATGTCACACATGAAGGAACCAATAATGTAAAGAGGGCTAGGAAGCATGCATTGATTCAAAAGTATGAATTGTTTAGGATGCAACAAGGAGAGACTATATATGAAGTCCAACAAAGGTTCACACCTATTGTTAACCATCTTATTGGTTTGGGAAAGGATTTTGATAAAGAGGAGTTAAACATCAAGGTCTTAAAGTGTCTTGATAGAAGTTGGCAACCAAAATTCACGGCTATTTCATAATCAAAGGATTTGTCAACAATGATTATTGTTGCCTTGTTTGGAAATCTTAGAGAACACAAGATTGAAATGAATAGGCTGAATGAATAAGAGAGTAGTGAGAAAAAGGTAAAGAACATTGCCTTGAAGTCAAGCACCAAGAAGAATGATGAGGTAGATGAACATGTGTCTGAGTTTAGTGAAAAATGAAGTCAATCTCCTTTTCAAGAAGTTTGGAAAGTATCTCAAGAGAAGAGGTAACAAAGGTAATCAAAGGAGTTACAATTCTAAACAAAATGATTCTAATAACACTTCTATCTTCACTTATTATAATTATGGACAATAAGGACACATCGAAATTGAGTGTCCAAATGTTAACCAAAACAAAGATAAAGGTGCTGACAAGAAACCAGAAAGCAAGTCCAAGGAGAGACGTGCACACGTTACTTAAGATGATAATGATGATTCAACAAGTAGTTAATCACAAGAAGGAAGTGAAGAAGCAACCTTGTGTGTCATGTAAGATCCATGGCTGGGATGTTACATGTCATGGTTGGTTATGAGTAATCATCATCAAGTCAGGCAAGTTCTCTGTCCTCAAAAGATAAGAATGATTATTATTAATTACTGCATTATTTTAGAAAACAGAGTCAAATATCTTTTAAAAACCTATCTAAGATTCACAAGAGGAAAAGCAAACTTAGAAGTTCTTCTTGGCTATCAAAATTGTGTTTTGGAAAACTTGGTATTAGATATAATTTTGTTTCTGGAAAGAAAATCAAGAAGTTTACAAATTTCTTTTCCACAAGTAAATCAAATGATATGCCTTTCATTATTTACAATTATTATATAAAAAAAGGTCATGTTTCTAAAAACTGCAGTGCAAGAAATTATGATGTACCTAAGGGATATTTGAAATGGATCCCAAATGAACCAAGAAAAGATTAACCATGATTGGACCCAATCTATTACGGGTACCACAAAATACAAATTTGTTTTACAAGTCTTAAAGAATGATAAGAAGGATTTGTGGCACGTAGATAATGGGTGTTCCAAGAACATGATGGGTGATCAAGCAAAGTTTGCAAAGTTGAGCTTGAAGAATGAAGGATTCGTGACTTATAGAGGTAACAACAAAGGGAAAATCCTTGGAACATGGACCATAAATAATGGATCTTCATTCAACATCAAAGATGTTCTCCATGTTGAATGAATAAAGCATAATCTGATAAGTATAAGTCAATTGTGTGATAAAGGATATAAAGTAGTGTTTGAACCTAGTCATTGTCTTATCTTTGATGCATTTGGTAGCATTGTGTTAATAGGAAAAAGAGTTAACAATATATACTTTATAGATCTGTATCATGGATCAAATAACATGCATTATTTTCTTACAAAAGAAGATGATACATGGTTACAACATAGAAGACTTTGTCACATACATATCCATCATTTAAACTAGTTAAATAAAAAACATTTGGTTGAACGACTACCAAAACTGAAGTTTGTAAAGGACAAAGTGTGTGAAGCATGTCAAAACGAAAAACAGACTAAGGTTTCTTTTAAGCCTAAGAACTATGTTTCAATTAGGGATAACAATGGGTCGGGTCGGACATGAATAATGTCTTCTTGTAACCTGACCTGCAAAAAAACAAAATCCACCTGCTACTCGTCCGTGTACCCCGCCGAGTACCGTTTAAAAATTATCTGCGAATTTTTTTAAAATCCGCTTGTACCCGTGGATACCTGCACATCTACAAATATTTAAAAAAATATATTTTTTAAATTTTTTAAATAAAATTTAACTAAAATTATAAAAATAAATTAAATTAAATTAAATATAAATGAAATTTTAATTTTAATTAAATTTAACATAATAAAATATATTTTTATTTTTACTTTTAATTAAATTTAACTTAATAAAATATAAATTAAAATTTAATTTTTAATTTTTTTTATAACGGGTACCCGCGGGTATGGGTAGTATGATACCCACACTTGACTCGTTTATATTGAAATACTTGCTACCCGCTATCCGTGAATAATAAATACTCGTGGGTACTAACTATGGTAATAACTACCCATGGGTAATAAATACTCGTTTATGATACCCGCTACCCTAGTTTCAACAGAAAGACCTTTAGAACTGATCACATGGATTTATTTTCACGAACCATGAGTCTTAGTGGGAATTTTATGCATTAGCAATATAGTAGATGATTTCTCTATGTTCACATGGACATTATATTTAGCATCACAAATGATGCTTATCATGCTTTCAAAAGACTTGCCAAGGTTTTAGCAAATGAAAAGAATTATAAAGTTGTTTCTATTCAAAGTGGTCATGGAGGAGAGTTTCAAAATGAAAAGTTTTAAAACTTTCTTGAAAAACATGGTATAAAACACAACTTTTCCACTCCTATAACTCCTCAACAAAATGGTGTGGTTGGGAGAAACAATAGATCACCTGAAGACCTTGCTAAAACCATGTTGAATGAAACTTTATTGCTAAAATACTTTTGGGTCGATGCGGTCAACACAACTAGCTATATTCTAAATCGTGTGTTGATAAGGCTAATTTTAAAGAAAACCACTTATGAGCTTTTTAAAGGAAGAAGGTTCGTTTTGGAATCATCTAAGGGTTTTTGTTGCAAGTGTTTTATTCTAAACAATGGTAAAGAAAAACTTGGTAAAATTTATTCAAAAATTGATGAATAAATCTTTCTTGGGTATGCTACAAATAGTCATGCATATAAATAAGAGACTTGTGTTTGTTGAAGAATTTGTACATGTATTTGATCAATCTAACTCAAAATTGTAAGATCAGGTATATATTGATGTAGACGAAGAAGATATAATTCAAGAAAAACAAGGTGAATCTGGAAATAAATTAGCTAAAGATGCAAATCAATTAGATGAAACTCTTGTTCACAATAGATTGCCTAAGGATTGGATTGCTCCTAAAGGACTATCACAGGATAACATTATTAGCGATATTAATAAGGGAATTTCTACAAGACTCAAGATAAATAATTTTTGGTGAACATGTTGCATTTGTATCACAAGTTGAACCTAAAAATGTTAATGACGCATTAAATGATAGTAACTGGATAATTGTTGTGCAAGATGAACTTAATCAATTCACTAGAAATGATGTGTGGTTTCTAATTCCTATAAGTAATTATATGAATGTGATTGGTAGTAAATGGGTGTTTAGGAATAAAAGGGAAAAAGATGGTAACACTGTTAGGAACAAAGCTAGGTTAGTTGCAAAAGGTTATAATTAAGAGGAAAGAATTGATTTTCATGAAACATATGCACTTATTGCTAGACTAGAAGTTGTAAGATTTTTATTAGCATATGCTTGCATGTGTAGCTTTAAATTGTTCCAAATGGATGTAAAAAATGTCACTACAAATCCAATGAAAATAACAACACTACAAAATGTTATAATTCATATTATATTACGACATTTATAAATATCACTATTATAATAAATTCTTTAATAAAATATTTTATTATTTATTATTATCCACTATATTTATGATTTCATAGTTTAATAATGTTTTATTATTTATTAGGCTTAATTACTCGGAACATACCCAGTCTGGTTCCAAAATTTCAAAATGGTACCCACTTTTAAGTTTGTTTCAATTTAGTACCCAAACTCAATTTTGTGCATCAATGTAGTACATCCTATTAATTTTTTGCAAACGCCGTTAACAGCGTGCCACGTGTCAGCCTTTGGTTTTTTTAATTTTTTTAATTTTTTAATTTTTTTTTTAAAAATAAAATTGTCATGTGTCAAATCCTTGGTGTGACACATGGCATTGTTAGTGCCACGTGGCAAGGTACCGCCATGTGGCAAAGTACTTGCCAAGTGTCATTGTCTTGATTTCAATTTAGTCCCCACATGTGTCTATTTGTTTTAATTTAGTACCCATATATGTTTATTTGTTTCAATTTAGTCCCCGCTTTATTTGTTTGAATTTTGTCAAATATTTTTTTTTTTCAAAATAGAGAAATATTGTCTCTCTTTTAAGACAAAATTTATTATTTATATAAATGTTATATTGATATTTGTTACTAAAAATGACTTATAAAATTAAGTATTGAAATTTATATTAAAGTTAATAGTAAAATGGTGAGCATATTTTACAACCATTATGTGAGAACAAGGAAAAACATAAGAAAGAAGGATTGAATTGTATTTTTATGTTTTTTTTTAACTTTTTACGAACAATCGTTTGGTATCAATAATTATCAATTAGAGAAATTTGCATATGTTGAAGTATATCAAAGAAAGAGTTGGGCTTTAATTAATTTACTTATTTTATAGAAGATTTTCATTTAGTTTGTTTTCCAATGTCTCTCATTCAATGTTAATGTCAATAACAACACACACATTAAATAAAAAGGGAGAAAGAGAGCATACCCATTACTTGTATAAAAGTGTGTCTAAGCACACATACTATATACAATTCTCAATCAACCTATTGAATTCAACTAAGTTGACTATTTTTGCAAAATACAAAAAGTATTATTTGGGCTTGTAGCCACTCCTAGCTAACCTCTTGAGTATTATTTTACCAAACCATGTATTATTTCTCAAGCCACTCTAGGCTCAACCAAGAATTATTTTCTAAGTCATCCCTCCTTTACTCAACATGGGTATTCTTTCAGGTTCTAGTAAAGTTCTCTTTCAACAATTTACTTCTTACTTAAGCAAGTACTCTTTTCACAAGTAATTTATGATTTAAACAAGTATTATTTGAATAGTATCCACTTTGAGATAATAATCGACTATTCTTTACCAAACAACCATTCTTAACTAAGATGTAGAGGTTGGGTATTTTGTGATCTCAGATCACGCTTTAGCTTGGTAGATAAAGATGATCTTTTTTTTAATGTATGAGAAATTGATGCACTCCTCCTTCTAACTTGTTGAATTTGAACACTTACAATGTTCTTCCTTGAAGCTTTTATTGGCTCAAAATTGGGACATCATATTTTCACTATGCATGTGGTCTCTCTCAGTTTCTTCTTCTTATTGAATTTGAAGAAAGTAGGCATTGCAAATCCGTTTCTAGCCATTGAGTAGCTTTAACTCTTTTGAATGTATTTCCCTTTTGCTTGATGACTTTGATAGTGGTGATGCTTTTAATGCTCTCCATGAGGCAATGATTTCTCTTTTCTTCTTTTATGTAACAACACAATAACTTGATGTACTTATCTTTGTTAGAGAAAAAAGACAACACATGTGATGTTTTTATTAAGCGTTTAAAAACAACAAGATTAGAACTTCAAAAACATGAAGAAAGTACATCTAATATATGTTGAATTAGATCATGTATGCATGTGCATCATCTGACAAATGATAGAGCATTATGCCAAGTTCCACTTCATTTGGTACGTTATTGAAGATCAATTAGACGCTAAGTGCAAGACTAAGACTTCAAGTTGACAACACATGAAGAATATTCTAAAACTTAAATCTAAAGATGCAGAGAATTAATTCATCATTTTTCACCGAGAGATTCATGTCTAAGTTCAAAGCTCTATTCAAATATTTCTTGGGATTCAAGCTAAAGCTAAAATTTCTACCAAATTTATTTATATAACACAAGACTGTCAAATCTAAAAAAGCTACCTGATGAGTGCGTATTTTTGCCCTCATTTAATGTTTAATTTTGGGTATTTAATTGAATTTGTGTGCTTAAAGATTGATTTAATTGGGATTTCCTATAATTGGGTTTATTGAGCTTGAGATACAAAAACATGTTAAAAATAGCTTTTTAGTTGCATAAATGTTCTTTGAATATTTTGAGGTGTGTTAGTGCAGTTGCAGCTAAGTTGAGCTCATGGAGGTGTGGAAATAAATTGCTTAAAGCTTCATGACACCTTAAAGATAAATCCAAGAATAAGAAATTATCAAAATCACAAAAATTCAAGTCAAGCATTGCATGAAGACGACAATAAAAGCTTGAAAAAGTGAAGAAAAGTTTGGTTAAACCAAGAAGAGAGCAACAAAAAATTGGACCTTGCGATTTTCTTTATCTGTATGATAAAAGATAATTTGGGAAAAATATATCTTTAGATATTTTATTTGATATTTTAAAATAATTATCTTATTTAGTTATATCATAAAATATTAAAAGATAATAACCACCAAATCTTTTTAAATATGGCAAGATCTTCTTGAATCTTTTTAGATCCACAACAAATAAATATATCTTGAAGATATTGGATTATTTAGAAGATAATTTGAGGAGATTGCAAATGGTTGATTAGGAAAATTAATACAAATATTAATTGGTGATAATTTATCATATATCTTTAAATAATCTATTTATTTAATTATATTAGATATTGATATTATCAACCAACTATATTTGTCAAATAGTCTATATCTCTCCAAATTTTTTTAAAATAACTATAGGATAAATAATATTTATCTTTATTTTAAAATATATTTGAGAGGTTTTAGCAACCGAAAAGCCCAGTCCAAGTCTTATATAAAGAGACCAAGGGGAAGCAGAAAAAAGACAAGTTTGAGACTTCAGAGTTCATGAACCCTTTAGGGGGGCCTAATTTCGTTTCCTTTCTCTCTCTATTCTTCTTCTATTTTTATTTTGCATTCATGGAGTTCTAAATTTCTTGGGTTGATTCCATTGTAATTTCTTAATTGGATTCTGAGGTTAGATCAATTAATTTGTTTGTTCTTTTTATTTTTGTTGAGATTTATTTTCATCTATGTCTTTTGGTTCTTAATTTAGTAAAAGTAATGATTTTTACATTGTAGCAAGTTAGCACGGTGTTAAATCTACATAACATAACAATCGTATGAGTCCAAGGGT
>Ga0209589_1001491_pt1 | contig 38668 bp, 22 predicted proteins | sample CowpeawhiteBW_FD_187525 | JGI IMG/M metagenome (GOLD analysis project Ga0209589, IMG submission 187525) | Root nodule microbial communities of legume samples collected from California USA - Cow pea white BW (SPAdes) (version 2) | ecosystem: Host-associated > Plants > Roots > Nodule | place: USA...
CTTTCCTATTTCCATCAAATATCTTCCATATTTTGGACCAATTTTTTTTTCTTGAAAAAATGTTTGTAGAGTTATTAGGGAGTTGTTGGTGACAGTGATTTTTAGGCCAAAAAATTTCATCTTACGAAAAACTAAGGTCACCAACAAAATTGACCAACCACAACTCTTACATATGCTAAACAATAACTGTGCCCTCATGCAAACAAAATATTACGATACTCTTATTAATCAATTTATTGTGATAAAAACAAACATAAAATACTACGTAAATTTTCTATTAAAAAACTTATATTTCAAACAAATTTATAGCCTACTTAATACACGTTTACCATTTTTCAAAAGTTATAATTTTCAACATTCATAATTTCAGAACATAAACCTTTCTCGTACCAAATGTAGTTAGAGTTACAATTATATAGCTTTTTAAATATAAAATTTTTAATAAACACATGTTCCAAAAGTTATGGAAATAAAGCATTTTTTTCCCTTTCCCTCTTACCATGTCATGTCTAGTAATGGGACATGGCAGTGCGATTTGATTATCTTATATATCAGGAATTATTATATGTAGACTCGTATCCAACCTTTTATTGTTTTTAAATATTAATTAAATAATTATTTTATTAAAAAATCATAATACAACTATATAATATATAAAATATTTAATATAATTTTTTTCAATTTAAAAATCAAGACAAAAATTACACTTATACAATTACTCAAATAAAAGCATTAAATAATAATTAGATAAATGTCATATATTATATAATAAATTAATTTTTTTATTAATTTAAAAATAAAGATACGAAAAAAAGACGACAAGAAAATAAATATATAAATATCTATCTTATTTTTCATATTCGGTTAATAAGAAAATTTTCTATTAAAATCAAAACAGGTTCAGACATAGGATAAATATATTTGTCATCTTTGGATTTGTTGTAACTTCCAAATTTTAATAAATAATTTAAAATTAATTTTTGAAAAATAAAATGTTCTTAAAGAGTCAATGCAAACATTTTATTTCTAACATTTTAAATTAACACTTCAAGAATGTTCAGTAGCTTCTTTAAGGGTACATCATTTTCTACTCAAGAGTTATGACCGCAGGAGTCACATGCTCAAATCAGTCAAATACATCAAAAAGTAATAAATGCAATAATTAATAAACGTTACTAATATTCCTATTTCTATTATATTTGTGGGTTTGTTACTAGGATGGATTTGACCCAAATGTCTAATTACCTTTATTATTTTTTGGTTACTTCATCTATTTAATCATACTTTAATCACGATTTTAAGCTAGTCAACTTAGTCAAAACTTTGCTATTGTCACTTGGTTGACATGTATCCGGTCAAGTTTTCTTATGTTGTATTTATTCTATAAGCACCGAATACATCTAGACACGAATGATCAAAATATATACTTTATGGATGCTCCATAAAACATTAATTATAAATATTAAAAATTTCCTAATATGATTGAAGACAGGATCATATTTAATATTTTTTTAATAATTTAATACAACGCTTATAATTATTTATATTTCCAACTTTAAACACTAAGGTTTTGCCGGTGTATTCCTAATTTTTTATACCGGTAAACAAAAAATACACTAAAATTTGGAGTTTTAAATATCTATCAAAGAGTATTTTAATATTTTGATTGCGTCATAGGTTAAATACCCAACAGGGAATAACTGGAGGATTAACATGTTTTTCTAAACTTAAAGGTCAATTAACCTTTTTATGCTACTAATTTGGGTTTAAGAAAAAATGTACAACAAGAGATAACTTTAGTATTGGGGAAAAGGGATTTAATGGTTGAGATTTAAAAATAAAATATTCTTTTGTAATGCTTAGATTTGATTACAAATTAGATTTAGTGAAATTTAGATAATAATATTATAATTATAAAAATTCCTCAATTTTATCGATGATTCATTTTTAACAAAAAAATAAACTGATTTTTATCATTTGCAAAATTCGTACCTAAGATCTTATTTATGGTATTCGATTTCAGTTTTATTCACATAAATGAAACATAGCAATATTACTAACATAATTAAAATAAAATATGTTAGTAATATTATTAGGACAATTTGGTCATATTAATTTTCTGGGGGGTATGGAGAGAGATCGACCTTGCAGGTGAAGGAAGAAAAAAAAGTTCAATACATATGTCATCAGGCTAGGCTTCATATTCTTCTAACTTTCAATGGGCTCAATTTGAATGGTTGGGTTTGCATTCTCTTGGTAATGCTTTCTTCACCCCTATAGCTTCTTCTTACACTTCCACCTAGTGTTGAAAAAGTCTAAAATGTTTTATTTTAGACTCACAAATTGTGAAATTCATAAATTATAAATATACTTCTTATTGTATATCTAAAATATACTTTCAAATCTACGAATGCATTATACATTTTGTAATTTAGAAATATATCAGATTGCATAATTTCAAATATATTTATAGATTTGAAAATATAGTATAGATTATAGAGTTTAGAAATGTATTTTGAATTGTGTAATTGAGAAATGTATTTTAAATTACATAATCTCAAATTTATTTTTAGATTTTTGGAAATATATTTTGGACTGTACAAATTAAAATATATTTTTAGATTACATAATTAAAAATGTAGTACAATTTGAAGTGCATATCTATAAATTTATTTTTAATTTTTATAATTTAAAATAAATTTTTAGATTGTGAAATCCATAATACATTTTAAGATTCATAAATTTATTCTAAATTATATAATTTATAATATTTTTTATATATAATTCTAAATTATATATTTTAACTATGTAATTTGAAATACATTTCTAATTTGCACAAATCAAAATAGATCTTTAAATTATGCAATTTAAAATTATGATGGTCGTAGATGTCATCCAATGTAACATCCGGTACAGTACAAATAAGAAGAGACAAATCAAACTTAAGACATATTGCACCAATTCATGTTATAACTAATGTAATATGACAAAAAGCTAGTGCAAAAAGGCATATATTACATCAATTGTATTTTTGAATTGATATATATATATATATATATATATATATATATATATATATATATATATATATATATATATATATATATATAAAACCAATTTGAGTTATAAGAGATGTAATATACTTTACTTTTATTTTCTTTATAATTAGTATGTTTTATGTGTTTCCCAACCTATAATTGTAAATATAATTAATTCAATATATCTTATTGTTTTATGCAATAACAATACAAGTCTCATTTGACCTAGTGTAAATTTTAAAACAAAATCATTCTTTAGTGATAAGGTGACTTTTTCTTTTGCAACTTTTTGAAGTACGTGTATGTTAATGGAAAAACTCATGTCCGTATTCATCTTCATTAAATGGCAGTTTTAATAATCTGCCATGTTTTTTTTATAATATGACAATTTCACATATTGAGTTAAAAATATGACATTTATAAGTTTTATTAATTTTTTTCTCTTTGTGTTTTTATTCCTTTGTCTTATCCCTCCTTTTCTAATTAGAAAAAAGCAAATACGTGAAGATTTTCTTTTCACAGAAAAAAAAATCAAATTCAAACAAAAATTAATATAATGGAACTTTTTCATTGAAACTTTCATTTCTTTCACACACATTTTCTCTTTTCCAAAACCCTAATTTTCTCTCATCAAGACTAAACCATTGTCGAAACTCACCTTCTACATTAACAACATCGAGCTTTTCCTTTGAGGCTTTTACAATCCATGCTCGTTGGAAACCCAAACCATTCACCTCACTAGAAACCCTTATTCTGAATTTGCACCATCATCCCTCGTCCCGAACCCTCACTAGAAACCCAACACATTCCTCTTCGTTGGAAATCTTTGACTAAAGAAGTCATCGCCGCAACCGACACCAATGACACTAGTCTCCGTTTTCTGCGAGATTGAGGGTCACCATCACCACCTCCGTTGCTTTGTCGTTTGGAAATGAAGATGAAAATTTACAGGGAGAACAATTGTTGCATGTTTTTTAAAAGAAATATTTCATTTGAAAAAATTAAAAATTGACACGTGGACAAAATATGTGGGCAAAACAATTGTTGCATGTTTTTTAAAAGAAATATTTCATTTGAAAAAATTAAAAATTGACACGTGGACAAAATATGTGGGCAAAATATGTCAGGACATAATTATGTCCTAATAGAATGTCTTTGTCACGTTGGACAAAATTTAATGGATAATGATACTCTAACCCACTTTTTTTACTCACATTTTACCTACCACTTCAATTATCATTAGATCATCACATCACTAAAAAGAATCAAAATAAATTATTTAATGGTAATTGAAAGAATAGGTTAAAAGTCATCATCACATCACTAAAAAGAATCAAAATAAAAAATAAATTATTTAATGGTAATTGAAAGAATAGGTTAAAAGTGATCATCACATCACTAAAAAGAATCAAAATAAATTATTTAATGGTAATTGAAAGGATAGGTTAAAAGCGAGTCAAGAAAAGTGGGTTAAAATATTATTTTCCAAATTTAATATGGTTAGGTGGAGAGACTAAATCCATTGCTTTCTACCAAACAAAATCAAAATTTTGACCAAAAGATCAATTATAATTTTGTGTTATACATATTTAACATTTTTTAATCATATCCCAAAAACGGTTAAATAATCTTTTAAAATGAAATAACTTCCCTTTATTTTATTTTAATTTAATAAGTTTGACTATATGACCATAATTATGAATAATTCCTAAACGTTCAGAGTTTATGATAATATATTAATTATAAAGTTCCTAAACAATCTTTTTATTAATTCTCTTACACATCAATTAAAAAAAAATACAGTTAAAATTTTTAGCATATTGACTATAAAATAAATAATCGGTTTCATAGAAAAAATATTAATATATTATACTTTTTATATAATAAAAAATAATTTTAATATAAAAGTTCTAAGTTTGTTTAAACTTAAAAGTAATTAAATACATATTTAAATTTAAATAGAGAATTAATATTAATATACAATTAATCACGATTAAAATTTTCACTCTTTAATTTTTGTTTCTTTATAAACTTAGCATTCACATATTTTTGATATATTTTAGTGTATTTAAAACAAAATATTTGTAAGATTATTTAATTTTAAATATATTTATCTTTCAATTTATACTTTATTTTTAAAATTGTACACAAGTTTATATAAATGAATAAATGCTTAATTAAATTACTTACTTACATAATGAAAGTTGACTTGAATTTAAATTCTTCAAATTTTCCCTTCACGTATAATAACTATAAAACAATTATGCTAATTTCTTTTATTTAAAAAGTTTGAAAAATATCACCTTTACCACTATTTCTTTATATAGAAATAAATGAATATTTTTGTTAACATAATTGTGGACATGTGTATAATATCAATGTCAACTTTTATATTATATTTAGGGTTAAATATGTTTTTGGTCCCTTAACTTTCAGTGAATTTTGGAATTAGTCCATTTCGAAACTTTGGACCAATTTGGTCATTCATTTTTCGAAATACATGGATTTAGTCATTTTAATCAAAATTTGTGAAGTTTATTTGACATTTCAAGCACGTTTCATAATAGTATTTGACTTAACATTAAAGAAAAAATGTGTCAAATAGTATAAACAACTCAAATACAATCTTAAAATGTGTACGAAACATTAAATAAACTTAACAAAATTTGATTAAAAGGACTAAATGCACGTATTTCGAAAGATGAAGGACTAAATTGGTTCAAAGTTTCGAAATAGACTAATTTCAAAATTGACTGAAAGTTCAGGGACCAAAAATATATTTAACCCTTATATTTATGATTTATTGTAGAGTTTACTAATGAGATATTCGCTAATTTAGTAGCTCATGAAGAAAAATCTATTATCTTTTTTTATTTTAATAATCTTGTGAGAATAATATATCACATAAGTCAAATAAGTCAAATAAGTAATTAAGAAAAATAGTTGAAGATTGGATGCAAAGTGAGGTGCCACCACATTTTCATCGTAATCCTTCCACACTAGTACACATCTTAAAAAGACAAAGCAAATGAGACAATGATAGCACTGCAAAACCAATCCTCCAACATTTCAGCATCACCACGTGGCACTTCATCTGCAACCAACAGCCAATGGGAAGATGCCACGTGTCATGGCCCCGACCAACATGCCACCTGTCAATCACAGAGGGACACGTAACAACAGTTTCATAAAAGGTTAAGTAAAAGAGAATCTTCCCTGTGCCACACAAATTTACTAAAGTACCCTCCCTTCTTTGCCCATTTACACCCACACCCTCTATTTTGTATATAACAAATTAACAATAATATCACACTTGTATGCGTACTTTTGTGTATTCAGGTACGTATCTCTCAATATACGTTACGGATAAGATATACTAAAGGCATCAACTAGATTTAAGCCTCAAAATTCTGAAAGAAATTTCAATTTTCTCTCTCTCTTTGTCGGTGTACGCAGATCTTATGCACTCAACGATCTTGGCACCTGCTTTCTGTTGTTGTTCTTCTGGTTTGGCTTTGTGGGGTGTAACAAATTGTGGTTTTCTGGTTGAGGGTAGCTGAAAGGTGGATTTTTGTGTGGAAATGAGAGTGCTTTTACTGGTGGGGTGGAGTGTATGTTAGAGGGTGGTTTTGGAAAGGGAAGGTGCATGTGGGATCTCAATTGGGTTCTATGTTTGGTGAAGAAGGGTTTGGGGGAAGGGAGAATAAGCTGGTATTGTTGTGGGTTTGTGATAATGAGCAGGGGTAGGTGGGGCAAATGTGGGTGAGGAAAAGGGTGTGAGGGATTTGTTTTCTGAGGGAGGTAAATTTGAGACCTGGTTTTGTTCAGTTTGGGCTTGATCTTCACTCTATAGGTATGTTTTGGAGAATTTTTGGGTGTCAGGGGAAAATGCAGCAAGGTCACCGGAAAAAGGTGGAGTTTTTATTGTGTGGTGTGTTTGTGTTGATTGGCTTTGTAATTGTCTAATTGGGATTGGGGACAAAAGATTGGTTTTGTGTGCTTTTGTTTAATCTGAATGTTGTGTGAGATAGTCAAATTTTCGGTGTGATGAGTCTATGGTTGTGTTGGTGAATGAATGGTGTGTGCTGAGAATTTTTTTTAATGTAGCATTTCTCCTTAGAGTCCATCCATGATTTTGTTCTTCTCTCTCTGTCTCTAGAATGTTTCTTTACACATGATTTGGCTGGCACCGCAAGATCTTCTTGTTTTCAACATTTTTCGGAGGGATTGATGTAATTGACTTCCTTTTTAACGAATTAGATTGCTTTTTTTATTGATCCCATCATATTTTATTTTTCTCTTTCCACACTTGTTGAGTTGAGCCTTGTCAAGTTTGTGCCAATATCAAGTGGTATTCACTGTTTTATATGCTTACACGTTTTTTCTGATCGGATAAGATTTTGTCTACTATTTGTTTTTGTTTTGTTAGGTTTCTGATTTATTCTATTTTTTCTGTCCCTGCATTTCCTTCTTTTATGGAATGGGTTGTATTTATTTTAAATAATTAATTATGTGTAATAGATTGTATAAAGAGTTGGAATTTGGAGTCCGTGAACGCATGTAGATTTTATGTGTTGATGCTCTTCTTGCGGAATCAGTGTGTACATTCCTGTTGAATTGAAAGAAAATAGAAAATGTTGATTTGCTTCAATGCAAATATGTATTTGATTTTGTACAATAAGTGGTGACATAACGTAGAAATATGTAGTTGATTTTGAAGTGCATAAGTATGTCATTTTCTTTTTTTTGAACTTATTTTTTATTAATAAATATTGATGTATATTATTAAAATGCCAATTTAAACATGATAGACATAGTTTATTTTGACTTTTATATGTATTTTAAATGTTAAGAACCTGTAAATTTGTGTTTTATTTTAGTTTTTAGCATAGTAAAATTATGATATTGTATATTTTTTTTAATATTTTGTGTATTTTTTAATTATTAAAATAACTTTATTAATACTTGTTCAATCCCCCTTGATGGAAGCAATGCATGTTTTTGTGTTTAATATATTCTATATGTGTTTTAGTTTGCCTGTGTTATTCCAATGTGTGTGAAAATGGTCATTTTCCTGGAGATAAAATCTGACTGTTGTTGAGATTATGACTCTTTTTGATACAATGATAATTCCATAATGTAAATTCTCTAAAACATGCTTTTTATTTTAGTTTCTATCTATACTGAAGCTTTTGCTTTTACTCTGTTGCTTTAGTTTTGATTTGCTAATGTTTTCAGACTTTCAAATTCTAACTTTCTGGGTTTTGCTATGGGGAATAAGCTACAGATATGGACTTTTTCTCTGAATATGGTGATGCCAACCAGTACAAGATTCAAGAAGTCATTGGGAAGGGTAGTTATGGTGTTGTCTGTTCAGCCATTGACACTCGCACTGGAGAAAATGTGGCAATTAAGAAGATTCATGACATCTTCGAGCATATATCGGATGCTGCTCGAATTCTCCGCGAGATAAAACTGCTCAGACTTCTTCGACATCCTGATATTGTAGAAATAAAACACATTATGCTGCCTCCATCATGGAAGGACTTCAAAGATATTTATGTTGTTTTTGAGCTTATGGAGTCTGATCTTCATCACGTCATCAAAGCCAATGATAACTTGACAAAAGAACACTATCAATTTTTCCTTTATCAATTACTTCGAGCACTGAAGTACATTCATAGTGGTAAACGTTGCTATTTCTTAGTTACTTGTATATGTAAATGCACATTGTTTGGCTAATGCCTATAATATAACATGTGCCTTCTACTTTCAGAAGTTGTATCTGAAACTGAATATTTTTTCAGCATTTCCACTAATGGAGATGTCAGAATTGTGCACATTGTTTTTATCAGTTACTTTTGTTTCCTTTTTTATTTTCAGTTCCCCCTTAAATCATCTTAAAATTGCATACTTTTAGTATTTGTAAAATTATGAGACCTAAGGGGAGGGTCTAACATTTGTCTATTTCTTGACGAGTATGCTTGCATTGATGTGAATATTGCTTATCTGATTCTTAACTTTACAATGCAGCAAACGTCTATCATCGAGATTTGAAGCCAAAGAATATACTGGCAAATGCAAACTGTAAGCTTAAAATCTGTGATTTTGGGTTAGCTAGAGTTGCCTTCAGTGACACACCAACAACTATATTTTGGACGGTATTATTTTCTAAACAATTGCATCGTTTGCTTCTTTCATATATTTTTACATATTTTGGCTTTTCTTGTTTTCATTTTTGTTATTTTGGAGGGAAGAGACCGATGCTTCTTCTTGCTTGTTTAATGCATTTGTCTGTAGGATTATGTTGCTACAAGGTGGTATAGAGCTCCAGAGCTATGTGGATCATTTTACTCAAAGGTATAGATTTTCCAGATTTCTTTGGACATTGAAAAAGTGAGAAACAAAGTATATGTACTGAGTATAGACTTACCATACCATCATCAAACATTCATTGTTTTATCTCCTTTTCCATCAATTAGCTAACCAAATGACCTAGAACTGAAGGACAATCTGTTCTTTGTTATCATTCTGTAAGTTACATATGTTTTCTGTTATTTTTTATCGGCCACCAAACTGACACTTCATTATTGACTGCAATACCATTTTGGTGGTTGATGATAAATTATTTACTCAATGTGAAGCTAATTGTGTGTTTGATAGGTTTAACTTTTTAGTAAATCTTGATGCAGTATACACCAGCAATTGATATATGGAGTATAGGTTGTATCTTTGCTGAAGTACTAATGGGAAAGCCACTTTTTCCTGGAAAAAATGTAGTCCACCAATTGGACCTGATGACAGATCTGCTTGGGACACCTTCACTTGATACTATATCACGGGTAAATATTTTCTTTAATTCTGGAAGAACCATTTTAGTTGCGTAGCTTAGTGTGCACCAAAAATTGCTGAAACCGGTTGTAACCATTTTTTGTGATGGATGCAGGTACGCAATGAGAAAGCGAGGAGATACCTAACTAGCATGAGGAAAAAGCAGCCTGTGCCGTTTGCTCAAAAGTTTCCCAATGCAGACCCTTTAGCACTGCGTCTACTGGAAAGGTTGTTGGCTTTTGATCCAAAAGATCGGCCTACAGCCGAAGAGGTTTGTTTGTTACATTATGCTCTGCTGCTTATGTTATGTGCATTGAGATGTGACATCTATGATGTGAACAATAAAAGATATAATGAATCATAATGAATAACAATCTATAATGTGATATCTTGACATTTGTGATAATTGTTTCTTAAATGTTTTTGTGTGTTCAGGCATTGGCTGATCCTTACTTCAAGGGCCTGGCAAAAGTTGAGAAGGAGCCATCTTGCCAACTTATCACAAAAATGGAGTTTGAATTTGAAAGACGAAGAGTCACAAAGGACGAAATTCGAGAACTGATTTTCCGCGAGATTCTAGAGTATCATCCTCAGCTATTGAAAGACTACATGAATGGAAATGAGAGAACCAATTTTCTTTATCCAAGGTATTTATTTTCGTAATTGGTTTTCAACTGTGTCTTCCATGTTATCTTTTTCACCCTCTTGAGTATTCTCAATTTCGAATTTTGCTTCCATCTTAGTTTACTTTTTTGGTGCAATTCTTTACAGTGCTGTTGATCAATTCAGAAAGCAGTTTGCTCATCTGGAGGAAAATGGTAAAACTGGTCATGTTATGCCACTTGAAAGAAAGCATGTTTCTCTTCCAAGGTAATAATATTTCTGATTCATAAATTCAGTTGCTCATTGGATTTCTTGTGACATCTGATACATTCCAATTGTAGTGGTTACATTTTATTACATTATGCTTATGTTAAGATGGTAATCACAAGACTGAAAGTCCTGTGAGAGAAATCACTAATTTGATTCTGCTCATGATCAATGACTTGTATGATTCATGTTGGTTTGTAAGGAGAGCATAATATGTTTGATCATATTCTCATGCTTTTGGCTTATTGACAGGTCAACCATTGTACATTCAAATTCTAATGCAATGCATCCAAAAGATCAAACAAACATTGCTGCCTGCAAAAACCGAGCAACTGCTGAGGAATGCAACAGGAATTCCAGAGATACAAAAATTCTAGTGCCAAGGTCAATGCAGGGACCACCAAGAATCCCACTAGGTGATCATTGTTATCATTGTTGTCTGTTAAGTATTCATGCATGATCATTCATTAATAATTAAGGGCATGCTTGATTCCCTTCTTACCTTTTGTGACTATATTTTAGAAAATAAAAAACCCTTTTTTTGAAACAATGAACAAAGAAGTCCTAATAATCTCATTTTTTTTTTCAGCAAAACCTGTTAAAGTTGTGGGGCCAGTTGTTCCACACGAGTACGATAACATTGTGAAGGATTCTTATGATCCTAGGTCGTTTATCAGAGGTTCTGTGCTTCCTACCCAACCTGTTCCCCCAGCATACTATTATCATCAGAGATCCAGCACTGGAACTGCAACAGAAGCTGACAAGAGTGTGCCTCTGCAAGCAAAACAACATGATCAAGAACAATTTGGAGTTAATGCCAAGAGGGCACCAGAAATAGCTATTAATATTGATACAAATCCATTTTTTATGACAAGGGCAGGGGTTAACAAGTTAGAACAAGGTGATCAATTAGTCATAGAGACAAACTTGTTGCAGCCAAAGACATATGGTGGAAGCAGTGCTGCAGCTGGGGCCACTGCTCATAGAAAAATGGGCCCTGTTCAGTATGGTATGACAAGAATGTTCTAGCAGAAGGGTGTTTTTCTTGTGAATAATTTGACTAAGGGGCAAAATTTCCAGAGAAAAAAAAAATGACATTTTTAGGATTAGAACTGTTTTCTTGGTGATGCTTTGTATAAATTTTGGTTAGAACTGTCAAGAGACTTTTGATGATGAAAGTTAGTCCTATATTATAAATGAATCCATATAACCTCATTTAGGTGTTTGCATTGAAGACGCATCCTTCAAATAAATGTCTTGGAGGTTTGTACTTTAATTTGATTAATGGGATTTCACAAACCTAGCATCTCATATACCTTACCAAATAAACGACTTAAGTATCATCTTATTTCCTCTAAATTGAGCACGTTTAGTTTTTGGTCTTTAATTTTTCATTTTTAAAAAATATGAAGTTATTTATTCTGATCTATGTTGCCATGTGTCATTTATTGTTTGTTTAATAAGATATAGTGAACATCAATGGTGACACTGTTATTGTAGCGGGTCAATACAAGATCTTTAAAATTTCTAGTTTAATTTAAAATAAAGTTAAGGTTTAAAATAGTGATTTTATGTTTTCTGATAATGGCAATCAAAGAGAAAGAAAAATATTTAACGAGTAGTGATGTCAAAATTACTACAAATAGAAGACAATTTACTAAGAAAGTGAGAGGCATGAGAATGTGCGAAATTGAGATTAATCCAATATCTAAGGAGGCATTTGATAGTATAAAATTGATTTAATTTTTATTTTTTAAATTGGTGTGAGAAAAGATGTTTATTACATTTGATTTTGTTTTATAAAAAAGCTAGTAAAAAGTGTTTCTTTCATAAATGGATTTTGGTCAAATTTTCTAAGAAACAATTCTCTTGAGGTGAAAATTCAACATTTGTAAGTTTAAATAAAGTTTTGCGATAGCGTGTTATTTTTGCTAAATTATTTAATTGAAAATTATGTGTTGACAAAGATTTTTTTTGGCAAATTAACAAATTTGATAAAGTTTCTATAAATAAAATTAAAATAAATAAATCTTTTATTTTTTAATCAAAATAAAATAATAAAGTTATATTTTTTTATTCAAATTGGTACTTTGTCATTGTTAATTTTTTTTTTGTTAAAATATCATTTCTCTTATTTAATGCATCAAATAGTTAACTGGAAATTTAGGTAAACATTTTTTTTTACAAAAAGTTATTCGTTATAATTTATGGAATCATGGAACGTTATTTTATTTTTCTTACACCCGATCTATCTTTTTCCTAAGATCTCAATGTCTCTAGAAATTGTTTTTTAACTCATAATAAAATAATTTAAATTAAAAAAAACTATTTGTTTATTTTATTCAGCAAGATAAGATTTGACGTTTAAATCCAACGTTCCAGAGGGAAATGAAAACGATAACAGAATGAAACTCTATGCGCGCGAAAGTTGCATTCTCCTTCACCCTTTCCCGGAAAATCCTCCCAAATTTTCCCGGAAAACGCTCGTCCTCGTGACCTCGTCATTCATTCTCTCGCACTCCTTTCCACTCATCAATCTTTCACTATCCACTGTTCCTCTCACTCCTCCCTTTCGCCACCGAGAAATCACGAGCACTCTTCACACCGATCGAATCTCGTCGATTTACTTTCTCCCACCGCGATGGATATCGCGAACGGCGTCGTGTCGAAGATGGAGGCGCTGGAGCGCGATAATGCGTCGAAGAAGGACGAGATCCAGAGTCTGAAGATGGAGATCGAGTCGCTGCGGCGAGAGGCGGAGGAACTGGAGTCGGAGATGAATGCCGCTGAGGAGGCCGGATCAGAGGCAGTGGTGCTGAGCAGCGTGCTCGAGGATCGAGAGAGAATGTTGAGGTTTCTGGAGAGGGAGACAAAGACTCTGAAGCAGATGAACGCAGAGGGCGAGATGAAGGTGCGCGATCTGGAGCGGAGGATCGGCGTTCTGGAAGTGCGGGAGAGCGAGGAGCGGTGCAAGAGAGTTCGCATGGAGGAGGAAATGAGAGAGAAGGTTTGCGAGAAAGAGAAACAGATTGAAAGGCTGAAACAGAGAATCATATATTTGGAGGAAGCGAAGGGTGTGGAAATGGAACAGAACAGCGAAATTGAGGACGAGGAAGAGAAGAAGGGATTAGGGTTTATGTGGCCGCTGGTGGCAGCCGGAGGTGCAGCCGTGGTTGCTGTGTTTTATTTCTATTTCCGAAAACGTAGGTGACGCTTCAAGGTGACATACTCAACTTCATTTCTTTTTTCTTTAATATTTTTTTATTAATTACGTGAATTATTTTAATAATATTTTTTTAATATTCTTACTCACTCTTTAAAATCAACCATTCTTCCATCATTAAAGATTTTTAAATTAGAAAAAGAAAAGAGGATAGAGAATTTCTTGTTATTTTTATACATTGAATTTTGTACAATTTTATATCAGTATTAGACTATATAAATTGTTGTTTTGATAAAACCATTCTTTATTACAGATTACAGATTCAGTAACATTTTTAAATATGAAAACTCACTAGTAATTTTAGTTAGTTTTTTTTTTCTTTTTTCTTTACTTTATTGAAAAGTTTATTTGGTTTCTACTACTAATATTGAGTAAACATGACATTATAGTCGTTTGTGACGTTATTATAAATATTACTGAAATAGTGTTCAGTAAGTTCTAATTATTCAGTTTTAATAATTATTTTCGTTGTCTTTACAATATTAATTAATTTTGTTGTTCTTATAAGAAATATTTTATTATATTTTTTTATTTACTTACGAAACACAACTTTATTATTTTCTTAAACATGATATGGACATTTTTTATTTTCACTTTATTAAATAATATATTGACATTTTATTTTTTGTTATATTGTTTATTTTATGTATAATATTGTTTACAATACATTTATTTTACAATATTATATTGTATAATGTAACGTCCCATTTAATTAATAAACTAAATTAAAAGGAAACGTCACATAGAATAATATGTTAAGCAGTCCTGGAGTACAATCACAACTCCATACAGTAATCAAGACACACCACAATGCCAAATGCCAAATAAAACATAGAGGAATAATGACAAAGTTTTCAAAAAAGAAGAAGCCCAAAGGCCAGACAATACATGGGTCATTGCCTTAAAAGAAAAGCCCAATCAGCACAAAAAGTCCAGTCCAGAAAAACTATGCAGCGGATTCTTCTCTCCCCTATTGATCACAATTTCCTCTCGCATCTGCTCCCATCAATAAATTGATGAACATCGCAAAAGTAAAAGAACAACATACAAGCAATCAAACACGCAAAGGGTAACCTAGAGCCAAAAAGATTTTCATCATGCAATCAGGTATACTTTCACAGTCCAATATACATACAACACCCAAGCATGTTATGACTTTCAAATCAATACACTAAGACTCGACTCATTCGGATACATATAACCTGGTCGGATTTAGCGGATGCTTGCACTTGTGGTGGATACCTCTGTTCACCCCACTCCGAGCTGCTCACCCCTGAGCTATGTGTTACAAGTGTTATAATGAATCAATTCCCTCACATACAAGGTTAGCCCTAAATGAGTTTCAGGCCTCCTGCTACTCTCACCACAGGAGTCAGTCCGCTCTAAGTGAGACTGACTCCTTAGAGTGTTAGGATGCAATCCTTACCTTGAATCCTTACCAAGTTATATAGATGGGGCACCACCATGGACACCCACTAACAAGGACCATGGAATTACGTCCCGGGGCCATGAAATTATGTCCCGACCACTGAAGCACGACCCTGAAATCTCACTTAGAGATTCCAAGGAATTATGCACTGACACATACCAATCATACTCGATCAATCAAGAAAGATTTATCATGCACATAACTCTCATGCCAACCTTTATAACCAAATCCTCATTCATATTCGATGTTGAATCCATTCCAACTCATCATTCCCAATCCATGAATATAGAATTTCACCTCATATCAATACCATGCCATTTTGATACCAACCATTTCATTGAAATCACATGCCAAGATTTATCCAAGCTCATCATTCACAACTCATACACCCTCTTACTCATGCATATTCACTTATCTCATGCTTTAACATAACAATCTAACTTAACATCACATTATGCAAACGATTTAGGATTTTAGAAATAAAACTGTAACTTGTGTAAAGCTCAGAAAATTTTTGTATTTATATTCAAATTAAATATGATTGAATCAATAACCAAATGAAACAAGAACCAACTTAATTGAATAATTATAAAGAAAGTTGTAAACCAAACAAGCAACAAGGTCAATGTTGTCAACAACTAAACTACAATGATCTTGCGATAAAAGCTGCTCTCACTACAGAGCTCCGATTCAAGATCAGACGATCAAAGTCAAAAACTATGTGTTAAGGATCAGCTGTTAAAATATCAGCTCGATCCAACGGTTAACGAAGTAGTAATTTTTATTTTACGAAAAGTGTGCAGTGTTGTCAACAACCAAACTACAGTGACCTTGAGATAAAAACTGCTCTCACTACAGAGCTTCGATTAAAGATTCGACCGATCAAAGTCAAGAATTTTGTGTTAAGAATCAGCTGTTAAAATTTCAGCTCGATCCAACGGTTAACGCAGTAGGAATCTTCATTTTACGAAAAGTGTGCATTGTAGAAAAAGAGTAGCGCCACATCAATCAAACATACTCGCACACCATACATTTTTATTCGACCAACAACTTCATTCAAGCATCACAGCCATACAAACAGACCAAAAATCGACAAAATAACTTTAAATACATAAATCCTAACTTCCCTTACCTGAAAATAAGCTAGCAAAGACTTTGACACCCAATAGCCGAGCACAGTAGCTCACGAAACAGATTTATGAACTGAACAAGATAACGGAACAAATTTTAAAATGAGTTTACTACGAAACCCTAACTGAAAAATACGAAAATATGCTTAGAGAGGAGAAGTATGAGCTGGAGAATAACTTACATGGAGCAAGAAATGAGGTTGAGCTACTTGACCAAGATTGGGGCTAAACCTTAGTAGAGCCTCTTAGGGAAAAGGAGGGTGTGAGAGTACTGTTTCTGCAAGAATGACAGAAGTGAGAGGGGTTTGGCTGCCTTAGGGGCCTTAGACACCCTATGGGTCAGCCCTTAGACCTATTAGATTAGGGACAGTCCTTTAAAAATTAAGGCAGAAAAAGAGGGTTTTACATATAAAACAAACTAGAGTTTTCTTTTGAATGTAAATATTTGAGTATTTTTTAAAATGTAATCACTCATGACTCAAAATTTTAAAACAAAGAGAATCGTCTAAAAGATTACAATGTTGGTTGAGAATATTAACTAATGTTAGTTGAGAAATAATCTCAACCTATGTTGACATAAGAAAACAAAAACTATTTACTGAAAAAAACTCAATTAAAAAAATGTGTTTGACATAAATAAAAAACACATTGTTCTCTTAGGTTGTAAATAATACTAGTTTATATCAATAGAAGAAAAACTTAACTTGTGGGCTAAAAGATAATTACAGTAAACTTTTTCTTAAAAGTAATTCTTGTGAACATGGTATTGAACCAACTATACGTTAATCAATTCAACAATTTTTCAATCTTAAATGAATTAATAATTTTTTTTATCAACAATAAAAAATATATGAACAGAGCAAAATGCTTCACTTTTTTACACATCAAAAAAGCAAAGAACAAAATCACATAAAACTAAAAGAGAAAGCAACACTCATAATCTACCAAAAAGAAGATATAATAGTTTAAGATAACTATTCTACAAGTAAAACCGAATAAATTTATGAAGACAGAGATAAAAGAATGTTGAGGATTCCACAAGTTCAAGGAAAAATCATTATCTTAGCCAATTTTGTGACAAGATTTGTCTTTTGTTTTCCATCCTGTTGATAAACACACACTTTGTGTTCTGCAAAAGAAATCTCTAGCTATATAGCCTAAGTCTAGATGATACATTAGATGAGCACAAATAAATAGTTATGTAAGAATATAACTTCAAAAAGATATTGCAAACAACATATACCTCAAAGCACCTAGCAAAAAAGCACCATGTTATGTATGTGGACAAGATTGCACCTCAAACAGCTACAAAAGCATCCCCCAACTAACCAAAAAGAAAAACAAACTTCTAATCCACTATTGATTTAATGAACAAATCTGGACACAAGCACCGATTTAAGTATGTGAATCTCACATTTGAAACTTTATTAGTTATCCACATCGAAGTCTTAGCTTGAGCTAAGTTGAACACTTCTCACACTCACCCCTCTTGTGATCAAATTATTACACGTTGCGACTTTGTTTAAGATTATTTTCCATGCAAAGTGTAAGACAATTGGTAAAGCTTTAATATTCCAAAGTTGTACAAATAGATCATCATTGACATCTATCAATCTTGTTCTATTAGAATGTGAACCTCTATCTATTTTCTTAACTTGGATATCTACTTTCTTCCAGAGATATTTATCTTCTGATTTTGATCCTTCTTACATACTTACTTTATTTGTAGCACATTCCTCTTTCATGAAATCCAAGGCAAATCTTTTGTCTTTCAAGTAGACATTGAATACTTCTATGTTGTTAGCATTTTTGATCACAAACTTTATTTTCAAAGGAGACCTTGTAACCTTTCTCCATGGTTTGGGCAACACTTAACAAATTTTGGGTAATCTCATGAACATATAAGACATAAAAATTAATTTGATACCTGAATGAGTTTTAATTGAAACTGTTCATGTATCTTTCACAATAAGTTGTTCTCCATTCCCAATTCTTACCTTGAAAATATTTGATTTGTTGAGCTCCGTGAAAAGTTCTCTATCATGAGTCATGTGGTTTGTGCAACCACTATTTATAATCCACTCTTTTGTAGATTTGTTGGTTGTGACACATGACGTTGTAAGAAGTAGTTTCTCCTCTGATTTATCCTCCACAATTTGAATATCTTCTTGAGAATCTTGGGATTTGCATACCTTTTCCACATGTCCCAATTGACGCATTTGTGACATTTGACAACTGGCCTCCACCAACACCAGTTGGGTTGATGACCTTTTTTCTTGCAATTGGGATAAGATGGAAAAACCTGTGTATTGTTGTATTTGCTCCTTCTATTTTTCTTGATTATGAGAACATTCTCTTCTTCAGTGTAATTTAAATTATCTTTAACTGCCTTATGATCTTCTCTCATCAATCTTCGTTGTTCTTGTGCTTGCAATGCATGTATCACCTTGTCAAGGTAATTGTAGACAAATCTTTTGTGTTTTCTAAGGAAGTAATAAATGCCTTATATCTTTCCGGCACTGACATCATAATTTTCTCAACGAGTCTGGAATCTAGAAACTCCTTTCCCAACAATTTTATCTTGTTGGCAATACCTAACAATTTGTTTGAGTATTATTTGATTGTCTCTGACTCTTTCATTCTTTGCATCTCGAATTCCCTTATCAACTTCAAAACTTTCATGCCTCGAATCTTCTCGTTCCCTTCATATTCTACTTTCAAGTATTCCCAAATATCTTTGGGAGACTTTAGAGTCATGATCCTGGTCATAATCATTTGTGAAACACCTGCGAACAAGCATGACTTTGCCTTTGCCTTTTTTGGTTTTTTGTCTTTATGCGCTTTGATTTAAGCCACGGTGAGATTTTCAGATAAGGGAACATCATCTTTCTCCATGACTTCCCATAGATTTAGCCCATCTAGATATATTTGCATCCTTACCGCCCATAGATCATAACTTTCACCATCAAAGAGCGGAATAACGACGTGTGACATATTTCTTTCCATCCTATCGGCAGTAAGAACAATGGCTCTTGATACCACTTGTTGGTATTTTTAGGGCTTTTGAAAATATGAGATATGAGATATATGTGATATGTTATATGGAGGAATATATTGTATTTTATTGATATATTCTATATATAGAGCAAAATATAACAGAATATCAAGTATAAAATATTTAGAATATCCCACTCCTAATCTAAAATAATAACTAATTTCTAAAACTGAAACATATCTCTAAAACTGAAATATTTTCTAAAACCCTATTATTCCAACTTCTAATGTTCTCTACTTTAGCCTTTTGTGTAATAGAGTTAGCATACATCCTTTGAAAATTTTCTAACAAGAAAGAATTTCCAAGCCAACTATCCTTCCAAAAGAAAATCTTATTTGTCTATTCTCTACTCCAAGAAATATTATTATCAAACCAGTTCTCATTTTGTTCCTTGCCTTATACTTTCCTAAGGCCTCTCCACCACAAAGACTCAAGTTTATCTTTGATTAAATTATTCAGGGTCTTTTAAGATCCATACTTTGACTCCAAAATTTCTTTCCATAGGCCATCTTTATTAGTTCCCATCCTCCACTTCCATTTACCAAGTAAAGCCTTATTAAATGCTTCTAGATCTCTAACTCCTAGGTCGTCCTCATTTTTAGGCTTACATAAGGTATCCCATTTGCCCCATGCTATCTTCTTGTGATCCTGACCTAAACCCCATAAAAAATCCCTTTGAATTCTCTTCACCTCTTTTGTAACGTTTACTAACATCATGAACAAAAAAAGATAAGATAAATGTAGGGCTATAATTACAGATTTTAGGAGTACAATTCTGCCAACAAAGGATAAAACCTTCCTTCTCCACTTAGCTAGTTTCTTTCTAATCTTATCTACCATACTATTCCAAAAATATCTCTTCCTATGATTACATCCTACTGGCATGCCTATGTAAATAAAAGGAATACACATTTTATTGCAATTCAATAAGATCGAGAATCTGTAGATCATGAGGTTGTCTACTCCAATTCCTCCCACTTTGTATTTATGAAACTTTACCTTTAACCTTGATGCCAATTCGAAAAAATGCAGAATGCTCTTAATAGTCAAAATGTTTTGGGTTTCAGCTTGGAAAAAAAAAATGTATCATCAACCAATTGGAGTATGTTCACATCTACTTCCTTTTTTCCCACCTTTATACATTTTAGTAGATTTTTACCCACAACTTGTCTAACAATTCCAGATAGGCCTTCTATCACAATAAAAAATAAGAATGGTGCCAAAGGGTCACCTTGTCTTAATTTTTTGTTGGCTTAAATTTCTCTCTTGGACTTCCGCTAACCAACACAAAAATTGATGCAGATTCCAAATAGCTTTTTATCCATTGGATCCATTTTGAGCAGAATCCTAATATTTTTATCATATAATAGAGAAACTCCCATTTGACTAAATCATAAGCCTTTTCAAAGTTTATTTTTACTATCACCCCATATATCAACCAAAATTGGTTTAGCCTCAAACAAAATGAAGTAAAAAAAAAAACGAAAGAAAAACATAAATACAAAAGACTTTCAAATTATTGTTTTTCAAAATAAAATTTTATTTAATTTCTTTTATAATTGTTTATTCCAACAACTTGTTTTATTATACAATATTTTGATTTTTTTAATAAAAGAATTATTCACTTAAAATTCTTTCCCAACTGATAATTGCTTTTTATTCCATTTGGTCTGATAACATTTATGAATGGCTATAATAAGTCTTTTGAAAACAAATTATGCATCACCTTACATTGTTTTGTATATTTATGTTAATTAATGTTTGTTTATATTAGTTAAAATATTACTGCAAACTATTAATTTAAAATTAAAAAAATTAATCATACGAGTTTGGTCCTCTAATTATATTTAATATTTATCTGATTTGATTCTTTAACATTTTGGTGTAAATGAGTAACTAATATTATCATATACTAACAGCCTCCTCAAACTCAAGATGAAGATTTTTCAGAAGAAAAAGCCTTCAGATTGAGTTTGGAACGTAGAAAAATAAACCGAGAGGAAGATAGAGGTTTTGTGAGAGCATCTGCCCACTGATCAAGAGCATGAACATGTGAGACTTGCAGTTGCTTTAGCAAAATCTTTTCGCGAACAAAGAACACATCTATTTCCATGTGTTTGGTCTTGTGATGAAAAACTGGGTTATGGGCAGTATAAACTACACTATGATTGTCACAGTAAAGTACAGGAGAACAGAATGGAACCTGAAGTTTAGTTAACAACTTAGAAATCCACGACAGTTCAACAAAAGTTTGAGCTAGACTTCTGTATTCGGCTTCAGTACTTGATTGAGCAATAACTTGTTGTTTACGTGACCACCAGGATACTAAGTTTGGGCCTAGAAAAATAGCGACACTTGATGTAAACCGTTTATCATCAACATCATATGCCCGATCAACATCACAGAATGCACGCAAAGATGCAGAACTATTAAAAGAGGCTGGATGAAAATGCAGACCATAGAACAATGTACCCTTCAAGTAGCGCAAAATGCGTTTGACAACGTTCCAATGAGAATCAAGAGGATGTTCCACAAAATGACAGACTTTGTTGACAACAAAGTTGATTTCAGGCCTTGTTAGAGTGGCATACTACAACGCCCCCACCATAGATCGGTATAAGGTAGGATCAATAAAGAGATCTGCACCATGTTTAGACAACTTACAATTAGAGACCCAGAGGGTGGAGATGGTGTGAGCTTCGACCAGATGAGTTTTATGGAACAAATCCGGAATGTACTTAGTTTGAGTCATTACAACTGATTGATCATATAAATGTTTGATTTCCATACCAAGGAAATACTCCAGTTGACCAAGCTGTTTTAAAGAGAATGTGGCATTAAGACTGCTCGTAACATGTTGAATGAGAGAATCAGAAATGCCAATGATGATGGTGCCATCATAGACTAGAAGATAAAGCACCTCAGAAGCTTTCTTATAGATAAACAAAGAGGTGTCACAAGTATTGTTAAAAAACCCAAGCTTATGAAGACTGTGCTATAAACAATTGAACCATTGTCTGGGGGCTTGCTTGAGCCTATAAAGAGCCTTGTTTAGCTTGTAGACCTGAGATTTGTTAGCTACCTCAAAGCCAAGAGGTTGATGCATATAAACAATTTCTTCCAAAATACCATTCAAAAATGCATTCTTAACATCTAGTTGAAAAAGCTTCCACCCAAAAGAGAGAGCTACAGTTGATATTATGTGAATAGTAACAGGTTGGATGACAGGGGAAAAAGTTTTATGAAAATCAAACCCAACCACCTGATGAAACCGGTTGGCAACTAAACGGACCTTATATTTATTAATAGAGCCATCAATATTTTCCTTGACCCTAAAAACCCATTTGCAACCAACAACCTTGTGGTTAACAGGTAAAGAGACCAAGTTCCACATTTTCTGGTGCATTAAGGCATCATATTATGCTGCATAGCAACTTGCCAAGCAGTATCTTGAAGAGTCTGTTTATGAGTATGATTGGGCCGTAAGAGGAAAACTAGAACACCCAAAGTCTTGAGAAAAATATAATTAGGACTGTTATGAAATAAAATAGAATTGGGAATGGCAAAATGAAGAAAAGACGTAGGAATCCTATTGATTAAATAAACTGCAGTAACAAAAGCATAATCCCAGAATTTTAATGGAAGAGGCATGATGTAAGAGTATAAGGCCCAACTCAACAATGAGGTGATGCTTCTTTCTACTATGCCATTTTGATGATGCGTGTGAGGGAAAATACATCTATGAATAATGCCCTGATCCGCTAAAAAAATAGTAAATGAACGATACTCACTACCCAATCAGATTATCAGATTGAACACTCTTAATTTTAGTGTTTAACTGAAACTCAACTAATATCTTAAAGGTTTGAAAAATAGACAAAGTGTCAAATTCATTTTTAAAGGGAAAAATCCATGTCTACCGAGAGAAAGCATCTACAAAAGAGACATAGTATTTATAGCAAACATAAGAGGAAATATGAGCAGTCCCCATAAATCTGTGAAAATCAGTTCTTACGGAGAATAGACAGAATATGAGTCTGAAGAAGGAAGTCTATGCAACTTTCTAGCACAACAAGAAGCATAAAAACTGGATTTATTCATGGGAGACACTGACATGTTACAATGTTTAAAAACAAGTTACAGTACATGAGAGATAGGATGCCCTAATCTAGAATGCAACAACTGAGCATTTTTATTTACAATATTGACATTACTAGACACAACATTTATTGAAGCAGAAGGAGGCTTGAGCTGAACATGGTGGAAGTAGTACAAGCCATCACCACGAAGAAGGATACTATGTGTCTCCTGAGATTTATTAAAACACTGATCAAAATGAAACTAATAAAGCACAGAATTATCTTTGACAAATTGGCTTACACTCAACAAATTTTTAGTGAGAGAAGGAACATGCAACAAATTACGTAACTAAAATAATACTCAAGAATTATAAGGGGATGTAAAATAATAGGAACCAACCCTATTAATTCACAGACTTGCATCATTTCCTATGAAAATTTGATCTGGTCCATCAAATTGTTGATGTTGTTTTATATTTAAGGATTCACTAGTGACATGAAGACCGGCACCTGAATCATGATACCATATTAGATTTACGAATGAGAGAGAACAGAGAAACGAAAGAGAGATAACAAAGAAACTGCGCATACAAGTGTTATGGTTCAATTATTTGGATAGTATCACTTTAATAGATGTGTATTAATCTGGTATCCACTTTTAAAAAAGTGTCAATTGCATTCAACTTTTGAAAGTGTTTCACCTTTCATACAAAAATTATTAACGCTGTTAACGGTGTGTTACATGTCAGTCTATGATTTTTTTTTTTTAATTTTTAAATTCTTTTTAATTTTTTGAAAAAAAAATATCACATGTCAGGTCCATGATGTCACACGTGGCATTGTTAGTGCTACGTGACATTGTAATGCCATAAGTCTATATCACTATCATATGTTATTGTATTGATTTCAATTTAGTCCTCATATATGAGGAATAAATTGAAATCAACACAATACGGTGACACGGGCACGTGGCCTTATATTGTCACGTGTCACACCAGAGACCTGACATATGGTATTTTTATTTTTATTTTTTAAAAAAATTAAAAAAAAATAAAAAAATTTAAAAGAATTAAAAAACCCACATACTGACATGTGGTATGCTGTTAACAGCATTAGTCATTTTCGTCTGAAAGGGACCTAATTGAAGCACTTTTTTCAAAAATTAGGATGCAATTAACATTTTTTTAAAAGCGGGTACTAGATTGACACACTTCCACCAAAGTGTGAGTACCATCCGAGTAATTAAACTAATGTTATTGATATTGTGAAAGTCACTTAATATTTTGTATTTATATAAATACAAGAGAAAGGACAACTCTATACAAGAGAAAATACAGTTGTACATGCATTTGTGTAACTAATATTATCATATATTAACATCTTCGCTTATGATGGTCCAAATAAGTAATTTACATTTAAGCATTGTATAAAAAATTGACTCTCTTGATATCATTTTAGAAGTAATTTAATATGTTCTTTATATCATATATGTATGCATATATAAAATTGCCTAGCTTACAACTACTTTGTTTATAGAAAGAGTAAATTAATCATAATTATAAATTCTTTAAAATATACCCAATGTATTACTTGCCAACTTATTTTCCCTAAAAATGTTTAGTGGAAAGTATGTTACCAAATGCGAAAGAAATATTTTCGACATATGGAATAAGTTCACTGAAAATCATATGGATTTTTAGTGTATTTGGGGGAATAACTTATTTTGTTAGAAGGTGAGTGGGGTTGGTTATTGTTTTCCTTTACGTGAATGTTTGGTTTCATTACTCTCTATTGTTATCACAGTGAGACATGTATAAATATAACTTAACACTAGATATTTATTTATAGATAATTTGATAAAAATTAAATAATAAATTTTGGTAGAATAAATTTTTATATTATAGTGTGAAGTGAATTTAAGTTTAATTTATCATAAGAAAAATAAATTGTAAGTTGAGACTTGCTCTTATTTATATACTACAAATTTACTTTATATATTGAATCTCCAACAAATATATATTATCATTGAAACATACGGACAAATGATGAAAGCAAAAATAAAAAATATGTAATTATGGTATGACAATTTTTGTTTTTTGTTTTTGTTTTCTGTGCATATCAAGTGTTAATGTGATACCTCACTATTAATATAAGTGATTCATTGTTACTACTTTTGACACAGTTACTTATATAAGTTCTTTAATGAATGATTTGTAGGTCAGGTAATATTACATCAATTTTGATTATTGAATTGAATTGCACTTAGAAGAAACGTTTTAATCTTTTGGTGCTTGCTACTTGAGCATATTTCTAATTTTTATGTTCCTTATATGGTAGGCACAGTGAAAAAAAGATCTACAAGGTTTGTGGAGTACCAAATTCGCCAATTGGTACCAATTACAGGTTAAATTTAGCTTTGAAGTTGAGTCAGATGTGTTGCCACAAATGTTTAGCATACTGTCACTAATTTGAGCATATCTTACTCAATTTAAGCCCTAAAACATGAGTTCTTCTTCAAATCTTGTAAGGCAGGGTAGACTAGGAGTTCTAAAAGAGTTGACAATTATAAATAGGTCAATTCAATGTGAGAATTTATTTATACAGGAAACTCATTTATGTAGTTTTTTTTTTTTTTTTCCTTTTGGGATTTAAGAAATTCTATTTTCTCCCCTTTTCTACATCTTTTACACCATTCGTTGTTCAAGCTTCAATTTATAAAGACTATGGAAGGTTAAAGACCTTGTAAGTTCAGGTAATCTGAAGGTGTGTGATTTTGAATTTTGCACTTTTTGCTTTATATGCGTTGTTTTGTTATTAATCTATCAATTGTAAATTAAGTTAATTAGGTGAATAGTAATCCAGTTGACTGACTCAATTAAAAGTACTTTTACTTTTGAATAATTGTTATTTTGCTTTACTATTTGTTATAACTGAGTCCCTTATCTGTCTATTTGAAAAGCAAAAATCTTTATAAGTTTTTAGAGAAACTAATATAGTTTAATTTCTATGAATTAATTTATGCATTAATTAGTTATATAATTTGTTTAAAAGTGTTTTTTTTTCATTCTTTCTTCTAAAAGTAATTACAGGGAAGTTTCTCCAAATAATTGTACCTAAGAGTAGAATCAACAAAGGTGTAAAGCAAAATCGATTTTAGTTATGGGCAATGATAAATCCTAGTGCATAATTTGAATTGCTTGGACAAATGATGATCAATCGATTTAAATTATTTTGCTACATTCGATTTTAAGTTTAAATTGAATTGATGAACAAACCCTTTTCTATTTCCTTCTTATTAGATTGGATATGTCAATGTGTTCTAAGTTGCATGCACTGATTATATTTGATTGAGGAATTTAATTATGTAATATCAAGTCATAGGGTGTAGGGTACATGGTGACAAAGTAAGTTACGATGCTTCGTTAATTTGTTCACCAACTATTCAAAATTTGGTAAGTTACATTGGAGTGTTTTTAATCTGTCAGTCCATTTTCTACTTCGATTAACTCACTAAATTGGGAGATCAAAAACGGATAAGGATGACCCGTTGACCTTTATTTTTTAAATTAAAAATTAAAATAAAAAATAATTTAAAACATTAACTTTTTTGAAATATATTACTTCAAAGATCTAAATATATGTAATAATATTATAATTTAAAGGGTTAATTATGTTTTTGTCCCTAAACTTTGACGCGAAATTGGAATTTGTCCATGTTCGAAACTTTGATACATTTTGGTTCCTAAACTTTAAAAACGAATAGAGATAGTCATTTTAACTCAATTACTTATTTGTTTTTACGTGTCAAAGGCGTTTCACGGTAAATATAGAAGTGTAAACGTGTCAAATGATATAAACAACTAAAATGCTAGTATAAAACGCGTTTGAAATGTCAACAAAATTTAACGTAATTGGGTTAAAAAGACTATATCTATTCATTTTTTAGAACCAAAATGTATCAAAATTTCGGATACCAATTGCGCGTCAAAGCTTAGGGACTAAAAAGATGCTTAATCCTAATTTAAATCATTAACACTTACAAATTAAATTCTAATTATTAATTATAATAGAGTAATTAAATGTGTAGATGTTTAATTATTTTAATTTATCTAATTAAATAAATTAATTAATCAATTAAATATGATTTTAATATATATAAGTTATTGACGAACTGACCATCTAAATGCATTAACCCATTGTGAGAACCTAGAAAATAGCTTACGAACAATGATGTCTAAAATATATGAAAACAAACACCTCTGGAAAATAACCAAATACCCCTATTTATTTCGTTGACACGTGTCCATTTTTATGGTTTTTTTGTCACTTTAACTTCTTCTGAATATGGTCCGTGATGTGCACCGATAGAGTTTGGTATTTTACGGAAAACACCCTCTTCAGCATCCTGGGTTATCTGTGATTGTATAGGTATTTAGGTCATTTCCGCTTTCCCGCCTGTTTGTCATTCTCCTCTTTTAACTTTTTTTAACCTTTCATCTTCCCTTCCCGTTCATCTTTTAGGTTTTGTGTTTCGTCTTCTCTCCCTCCTACGCACCCTTTCGTCTTCTCTCCCTCCTACGCACGCTTTCGTCTTCTCTCCCTCATAAACACCCTTTATGCTCCTCCTCCCTCTTAAAAACCCTTTCCGCTCTTCCATTTTTTCGATTCCACAAGACAAAAAATGAGGTTTTTTGTCATTATTCTCTTTTGACCCTTTTAACTCTTTTCGCTCAGTTAAAGATCCATCTTTTGGGATTCTGGATTTTGTGTTAATTTTTTGTGAACTTTTAGTTTTAAATTTTGCAGGTTCGGAGAAACACGACTTGGAGGTAAGGATTTAAGGTGGTTTGAAAAAGGAGTTAAAAAAGATTCGATTTTTAGTCTTTTTTTTTTATGCTTCAAATGCTTCTCATTTTTTCCTTTTTCTAAACTTTTGTAGGTTGCTGTTGACAGAGGATATTGTTGAAGTATTTTTTAGGTTTGGGGCTTTTGTTTTTTCCCAGACTCAACCGAAATTTTTCTGTTAATTTTTTGGGAACTTTTGGTTTTAAATTTTGCAGGTTCGGAGAAACAAGACTTGGAGGTAAAGATTTAAGGTGGTTTGTAAAAAGGAGTTAAAAAAGATTCAATTTTTAGTCTTTTTTTTTTAATTTTTATGCTTCAAATGCTTCTCATCTTTTGGTTTACCTTGTCAGTAGCAGCATTTTCGATCTATGTTGCTTTGTGTTATTTTCAAGAGAAGTTTGTTATTCTTGATGGTCGTTTTTGGAATTTATTCCATGAAGGTAAATGGTGTTTCTTACCGATTTGTGTTATCTGTTTCTTTAGCATGTTAAAGTTTTTTTTTTCTCATTTTCTTCTTCTTCTTTGTTTTCTTCTTTTCAAAGATTTTAAGAGTTGTTGAAGAGAAGATCGAAGGTTGTTTTTAGAGAACAAGACGAAGTTCTCAACCAAAAAGATGAAAAAGGTTTCATTTTTATTATTTCTCCATTGTTTTTGTTTGATTTTAATCATTTTTGTTCTGCGAGCCAACCCGTTCTAATGTTGCTAGGATTGTGTGTGTTCTTGGAATCTGATGGTGGTTTTTCTCTTTAGGGTTTTTCATTTTCTTCTTCCTTTTTGATTACTTCTTTTCAAAGCTTTTAGGAGCCATGTTGAAGAGAAGATCGAAGGTTTTTGAAAATTAAGACGAAGTTCTCAAGAAAAAGATGAAAAAGGTCTAATTTTTTTCATTTTCCCATAATAATTTTTGAGTTTGATTTTAATCATTTTTGTTCTGTAAGCCAACCCGGTCTAATGTTGCTAGGTTTATGTGCTCTTGGAATCTTGGTGGTTGTTTTTCTCTTTAGGGTTATTTATACGAGGATACAGATAAACCTTCTTTCCTTTTATTTTATGGATCATGTAACAAAAGATAAAGTGTTATAGTTGTGTTTTTGGTGTCCGTAATTAATCAATCACTCAATGGTTATTGGATTCAATTCTGATGATTATAAATTTGCAGTTTTCATGTTTTGCAGTTCCCATGATTTCTCTCCTACAATAGTTTTAACGTTTCAGTGCTGATTAATCTGATTAATGGATTATTTAACTAATAATACCTTCCTCCAGATTACTAGAATTTGTCTTTTCATTAATAAATTCATTAATTAATGAACATTTTCATTTTTCTTTTTCCTATCTGTTGAACCACTCCAATTAGTCTGTTGCTGTAATATGGTCCAAATAGATGCATAGAGCTTAAATTATACAAAAATTTTGCTGGCAACTTGGGCTGCCATCTTGTCAATTGGCATTAATGACTTAAAATCTTGGTCACAGGTTCTCAATTGTTGAAAAACTGCTTAATTGGTTTGGTGTTTACTCTGTTTTAAGAACAACTACCAGTTGTGTTTGTAAAACTTTTTTGTTGTTAAGAATTGATGCTCGCCTGCATTGGGACATAATCTGAGTATTATTTTTTTTACACTTCTCCAGAGTGTTCTAAATGATGCTGGATATGTTCCCTCTAATAAATAAAGGTATTCCCTTGGAGGTATTATCTCTTCCATTGAGATATGCTAACGTTTGGGGTGCTCTTCTAAGTGCATGTAGAATTCATAAAAATATTCATGTTGGGAATAGAGTATGGAAAAAGCTGCTTGATATGGGGATCTCTGACTGTGGTACTCACGTTCTTACTTACAATATATATAGAGAAGCTGGGTGGGAAGCAAACGCAAAACAAGTTAGGAGTAGGATTGAAGAAAAAGGATGAGAAAGAAGCCCGGATGCAGCATAATAGAGGTGGATAATGAAGTTGAAGAGTTTCTTGCAGGTGATCATTCTCATCCACAAGCACAGGAGATGTGCAGATTACTGGATTCCATTCTCAAGATGGGAATTTTGGAGCACTTCTGATGAGTGTGAGCTATTGTTTACTATTGTATTGTTTTCTTACATGCTTTAGGTTAATTATAGTTATTTGCAAGAACCTTGGACATGAAAAGAAAATCAAATATAAATTGTGGTTCCTTTATTGTTGAATTTATGAGGGCAGTAGCTCCACCAGGAGAAAAAGAGCAAAAGAAAGAAAGGAAAGGACACACAGGATATTCCGAAGTTAACATATCATGGCATAAAGAATTTGGAGAGTATTTTACACTGACTTATTTCACTTTCCGCATAACAAGCATCTTGCCTACTTATTACATAATTGATGGTTACTGATTTAACCATGAATTTGTAACCATTAATATTATCTATTAAAATATTTTTGTCACTGTTTTATAATTTTTATTGGTTATAATAATTGTATTTTTTATTATAATAATCACGCCGATTCTTATACTCAATACACGGTAACTTTTACATTTCAAAAACATTTTATTTCTAATTGCAATAAATATTCAATTATTCATTTATCGAAACATTACCTAACACAATTTGTTAAATTTATAATCATGCATACTATTATATTAATTTACATACAAAAATATTTTACCATTATCATCTCAATATTTTTGCATTTTTTTAATTTAATTATTCATGTGCGAATAATTCTTTTGCACGGGATCAAAGTTCATAATATATCTATATTTTATTTTAATAACGATATGTACATATGCATTTTATTTTGATGTAATATATACTAACAACTCTAACGGTAAAACATGTGTTTATACATCAAACAATTAACTCAAAGTCAAAGTCTACATTGATAACAATATCTTATCTATCTTTTTCTTTTTTTATTTTAACCATGAATTCATGTTAAATTTTTAATAAGATTACATTTAACGATATATTTGCACTTTATTCATATTTGCATGTTACTTTTTATTTAAAATAATTTATGTTTAACTCCATTTTTTTTTTCTTATTCCATATGTCAATACCTTCCAATATTATTTTTCTTTTAATCTCATTGTATCTAAATGTGCTTCTATTTAAAATTTAAACATTTTAATCTCATTATATTTAAATATGCTTCTATTTAAAATTTAAACATTAACTTCTATGTACTCTTAATTAATTCATTATAAATAATAATAATAATAATAATAATTAATTTTTTATTTTTTATTTTTTTATTTAAATATCATATATGTAATTATAATAATAGAATATAATAATATAAATAAATAATTTATTCAAATATAACAATAAAAATATTAATTTTCTTAATCTAACTTATAAGGGAAAAAAAAACGATCCATGCGTAGGCACGAGTCTCATACTAGTTTTTCATAAAAAGAGAACACTATATTATTTTAATAATAAAATATTTAAATTATAAATAGATTTTTAATAATTGGAGTTCATTTAATATAAAATCATTTCTCTAGAAACAACTTTTTTCTAGAATCCTTTGTTTCTCGCTAAGTTTTTGGCTTTCTCATTCACCTATTTGACCATCAAAGACCACTTTTGTGATCAAATCATTGAGTTCTACAAGAGTAATCGATTAAAATCTCCAACAGAGTAAGTTGGTCTTTTAGCCTTTCTTCTTGTGGTTGTGGTTTCCTCTCTCTTTGCATGGGATCATCAGTTGGTCGTATGTGGTGATTTTATACTCTATGAGTTTTTACTAATCAATATGATCATGATGATATGGTATGATAATCTTTGTGATGTTTTTAAGTGTAGATAGGCATCTTGTGGGGTTGAAGGTAGTTTAGTTTTTTAGAGCACCTAGAGCTATCACACCAGGTGAGGGAAATTAATCCTAGTTTTTGAATGTTTAACTGTTTTAATTGTTTTGTTAAAATTGAGAATTTTGTGATCTTGAGCTTATAATTAGTGATTAATTTGTTCTGAAATGATGAATGGTCTGTTAAAGTTGTTGAGTTAATGTTGAGCATGCGTGGTATATTGAATTTGTTATAATTGTGTATTACTTTGTGTGCAAATGTGATATGTGAATAACATGACATTTCTAGTTTGTCTATGAATTTGAAATAACTTTGCGAAATCTTTGAATTGGGTAATATGACACTGCTTGATGTTAAGAATATAAATTTTTTAAGAATAGTAGGTTTATTAAGTGGGGATTAACTCAAGTAGTATCAAATTACTCAATCAAAGCTCAAAGAGGGAGTTTGGGTTTGATACGCCGAGCGCCACTTAAGTAGTGAGTCTTTGGTTTTGTTGTTACTAGGTCAACTCAAATCCAAAGTTAGAGAGTTCACTGACTTGGTGTCTTTGGGTGCCAACACCATAATTAGAATTAAACCATGAGAGCTCCAATGGTGTTCTCACTGAGCCACCTTGGGCTTGCTGGTCATCAAAGGTGGCATTGGGCGTTGCATGGATCATGGTGGGCGACACTCTTCTAGAGGCACCTCTAGTTGGGTGGCGTAGGGCGGTAGTTTGTGTCGTTGGGCGGTATTTGACAATTTCCAATCCTTGTTTGGAATTTGATAAGATGTTACTTTGTATATATGTATTTATTCAAAAAGGAGTTAAGTAAAGTTATCTTGGTAGTGATGTAGGGATTTATACGGAGGAAATCCTATTTGATATGTGATTCACTAGGGTGTGTATTGCGGTAAAGACTGTTCCATTGTGTGAAACTATCATGAACTCTACTAATCATTCATACTCATGTAGAGGAGAATGGTTAGGTAATGAGAGTGGCAAAAAATTATGTTATAAGAACGACCTCATGGTTCTTATGACTGTGACAAGGATTAACCATGTGTGTGGCAGCTTGGTAGAGCAATGTATTACCATCACAAGTGCATGACTTCACGAGTCTTATTAAAGTACACATATCTTTAGTTTGACCTCTACTCAAATTAAAGGAGGGTATTACATGATTACATTTTTTTCTTTTAATTTTATGTGTTATTATTGAAGCAATCAACAAATTCTAAGAGTGAATTTTGTTGGCTGAGAAGTCATTAAAATTTCAAGGCATTGATAGTTTAAAACTTTTATATTGGTAACATTAAAATTAAATTTAATATATATGTATAATTTATCTATTATCTATAACAATATATAAAGATGATTCCCTCTTTTGTGTCCACTTTTCAAAATACCAATTTTACCCTTTAAAATCTAATTATTTATTAAATTTTTGAAAATTGACCGTTACTTTTACACGTTATTTATAAAATCGTCTATCTCTACTTTTTTTTCTTTATTTATCAAATATTATTCTCTCATCTTTTATAATATATTTCACTTTATTTTTAATAAATATAATTTTATTTTATATATTAACTTAATAACATTACAATATCATCTACTAATATAATATTACAAATATTTAAAAACTACGTACACAGATAGCGCCTGAGTTATCGCGCATGAGTTTATGCTGGTTTAAATATAAGACATTGATTACTTACTAAGAAGGTTGACTGATTTAGTCGATAAGATTAGAATTTTCTAGAAATTATATTGTTTTAATGAAATTACTCTTACATAGTTAATGCATTCATAATAATATATAATAGTAGTAGGATTTTAATTTTTAAAATTATTCTCTTCAACTCTGCAATTTTATATTAAGAAAGAGATTTATTTTGGTAACATTATTTATTTGTGAATTAAAATAATTAAGAATATTTTGGTAAAAATTAATTATTGTAAAGGACAGTTTGAGAAAAAAAAACTTTGAAAAGTTGTAAGGAAATTTCAAGATACTGTCATACAATTAGGGACGAAGTATTTTTTTATTGAAAACCAAACCCATTTTCTTACTTTATATAATATTTTACATGCCAGGATCTATTAATTTATCAATTTTTTGTTGTTGTTGACATAAGAATCACATATATAATAATTATAAATATAATAAACTAAAACATTTATTAATATATATATATATATATATATATATATATATATATATATATATAAACGACATCATCATGAAATTATTAAAATAAACTCTTTTAAGAGTTTATACATGATGAACTGTCTAGTCATTAGACATATTAAACAATAATATCATTTTCGTGATAACTAATCAAATAAAGATAATTATTTAATATTTACAACAGTGGAAACATATTAGTAAATGGTTTCTAAGCTATTAATATAATCACTTTATATTCAAAATAACATACGTATTTAGGCGGAACTTAAAATTATATTTGTTATATATAAATTATTATTTTTTAATTAAAAAAAATTATTTCTTTACATATTTATTTTATTCAAAATAAGTATTTATGATAATAAAATTCAAACAATATGACAATAATATATATGAAAGAGTAACATAAAGTTTATCATCAACAATAATATATATATATATATATATATATATATATATATATATATATATATATATATATAACAAAAATTACCTTTAGTCAGAGTGCTCTGTTACGCTTTTTCAATGACTTAAAAACCAACCACGTCAATTGAAGTCTTGAGACGGAACCGATTCTTCATAATTTGATATGAGTTTTGCACTTTCAAAACATTCCTAATGTGGTAATTTTGATTTAACAAGTCTTGACAAGCAGACACTTCAATATTGTGTGGTGATAATAACTATTTTAGTAACTAATAATTTTTTATTTTGTAAATTAATATCTATATTGATCACTGTGTTTAGGAATGACAATTCGGGACGGACCAGGCGGGTTGGTCTGCAGGCTCGCATAAAAAATGCGGGGCGGACTGGAATGTTGAACCTGCAATGGCCTGTCCCGCATAGGCTCGCAGCCCGTGCGGACTAAAGGCGGGACAAGGTGGACTGGCTTGCTGACCCGCTTACAAAATTAAATATTTTTATATTTTAGTTTTTATATCATTCATCACGTTGTTTTTATAAGTTCCTTTTATTATTATTATTATTATTATTATTATTATTAATGTTATTATGTTTATGTATAATAATTGTATATAAATAATGATTTCAATTCTTGAATATGAAATATCTTTTTATACATTTATAGGAACGTATCTTGTAAGGTGACATGTTATTGTACCTTAGCTATAATATTCGTTGCTATTGTTTCTTGTCTTTGATTAAGTAAACTAATTAGAATTATTCGATAGAAAATGAATATCAATTATTATGAAAAAATAAAAAAAGTTTTTATTTTGCTCACCACAAAAAAAAAATTGCTCATTACAAATGCGAATCAGCCTGCAGGCCAACTCACGAATCAGGATGGGTTAGAAAAATATTTCCGATATTAAACTGCGGAGTGGGCCAACCCGATCCGCACTTTGTGGACCAAAATACGGAACGGGCCAAAACGGACCGTACTACCCGCTTTGCTATCCTTAATTGTATGGACTTCCAATTTTTTATGACTAAAGTTGATCGTTAATAGAAGATTCTGTTGTTGTGTATACTCTTTTAAGATGCTTTCATCCCATCAAAACGATCTTAAAACTGAATTAACGGGTAAAACTGTTTCGAATTATTGATTGAGTCGTGCAGTTTCATGCAGTTAACGGGTTTAAAACTTTTTTTTTTCACTTTCTAGGAGGCGTTTGATCAATCATGCAGTTTCATATAAGTATGTAAGGAGGAATCAATTGATTGAATCATGAACCAGTTGGTAAGGTTACATTAAGACCATTATGTTATATTTAACTTTTTAAATATAATGAGACAAACAAATAATTGATTCATCGATCACCGAATCTGTTGAGTCCACATTTTATAACATTTCTATTATTATCTAAATCTCAATTTGGCACCAAGAACACCAACACATTAAAATTGATTTTTTACAACCATCTTCTTTGTCTCTTTATAAGAAAAGAACTACAACGTATTTAAAAAAAAAAAAAGTTTAAAATTCAGAGTATGAATAAAAATAAATTTAACATCTCGGTTAGACGTACATATTGATGGGTCTTCAGGATATCATTAAGTTCACACTACTATATTTATTTATTTATTCTTTGCTATTTAAAAAAATAGTAAGTTGACACTACCGAGTGTATTTATTGTTGTGGAACAACATCAAAAGAAAATAAAACATTCTTTATGGAAAATAATATATCAACACATCTTTCAGCACGTTTATTTTTTTTATTTAGCTAGTCTTTTTCGTGATTTTGCAACTGTTAATAATTTTAATATCATCCTTAAAATAATTAATATTTGAAAAAGACAGTTTATTTATTTTTATAAGGTTTATTTATGTGTCCCAGTTGGTATAAAATAGCAAAATTTGTATTAAAAGTTAGAAATAAACTAACTTAATATACTATTTTTGTAAGTTTTGTACACATAATTAGTTCGGATATTGGACTATACAAGTGGGGAATAAATCCAAAGACTAATTTCCTACTTCTAAAACATAAATAAATCGAGTGTAATTAATAAATCTGAGGTATTGAAAAGTTGAGCTTTTGTTGTAGTCCAAGTTGCTTGAGGTAGATAACGTGTCCCATAGTGTCTCTCAGAGAACCTAAACCGTTGACTATGTCTATTGTGTAGTAGATAAGAGAGAATGAAGCTGAGAGAAATCAGGATAATGATGTACTTTTTGTATTGTCTCTTTATTTATAGTTTTTATGTTATTTTTTTTAAGATTCTTTTTGTGTTATTTTTTTTATTGTATTTTTATAATACATCGATTATCATTTATTTTAATATTTTAAAATATATTAAAAAAATATTTAAAATATTAACACACTGTATTTTTAATATTTAATAAAAGATAACACCTAAAAAATCAGAAAAGAATCTGAACTCATATTTCATCTAGGTTTTAAGTTTTTATGTAAAAGATATAAAGTCATGTTAATTTCTTTAACTAATAAAATAGTTCAGATTCTTTTATTTTTCATTTTGACATTACTATAAATATATTTAAAATTTATTTAAAATTAAATTAAATGTTCAAATAATGAGTTCATTTAATTCATTTATTAATTTAACATAGTTACTATTAAAGTACAAATAATGATTTTCATCTTGTTAAAATTTTCGCCGACGCATAGTATGAATTTTCTCTTAACGTTCTTTTAACATGGTTAATTATGGAGATAAATAATACATGATACATGCTGGTATGCGAAAAACAGGAGACAAGAAAAAACGACTATTCTAAAAATAAATTTATCTTTTTTCTGCCTTTTCCTTCCTAAAATTTGGTCTTATAAAGCACCCAAAACTGACTTTTTACTTAGAAAAATCATACGCTGGACGTTACACCTACTTTCAACACTTGTTATAAATTGCTGTCTCTATTCTCCTACAGTAGAAGCAGTGTACGTAAGAACCAATTAGACAATTATATAATCTAAAAAAAAAAAAAATAGAGGATTGTTTCAGCCTAGCAACTGGATCGAGCTAACAAATCATGAAATCTTGGAGGTCTCGGATTAACTATTAATCAATTCAATTTTAAATTCAACCACCTTGTGCTAGTTCTTTAATCCAATAATTTGTTATTTATTTTTGCACAACGAGGTTGTTCCAAACGTAAAATATTTCACTCCCCTGTGAGCAGCTTCAGTCTAAGTACAAACAAATAGACAACTATTGAATTTTGAGAAATACACGATTGTCTGAATCTGCAACGCAACAAGTAGTAGGTAAGAACGATTAGGCCGTGTAATAACAACTAATCACTGCAATTTTAAATCCAATATCCTTTGACTATATGAAAGCAATAATAACTAGTTATTTATTTAGCAAATTGTTATACCCTAAGTTTACACCAACCAAACAACGCAACTCGTCGGTTATAAATAGTCTTCTCTACTCCCATGGTAGCATCACCACCATACACAATTATCATCTTCATTCCCACTCTCATGGCTAAGTTTCAAACCTTCTTCTCCACTTTCTTTCTTACCCTTCTTTTCGCTTCTCTGGTTTCCGCCACCTTCTACCAAACTATCTCTCCCGATCAGTTACGTGCTCGTGAGAAACTCACACACATTCGCTTCTACTTTCACGAACAGATCACAAACGAGAAACCCTCTCTCCTCATAATCGACCCTCCAAAGATCATGGCAGACTCTCCTCTTCCATTCGGGTCCATGGTGGTGATCGAGAACCGATTGACGATTGGACCTGATGTCGAGTCCAAAAGGA
>Ga0209589_1001496_pt1 | contig 38646 bp, 22 predicted proteins | sample CowpeawhiteBW_FD_187525 | JGI IMG/M metagenome (GOLD analysis project Ga0209589, IMG submission 187525) | Root nodule microbial communities of legume samples collected from California USA - Cow pea white BW (SPAdes) (version 2) | ecosystem: Host-associated > Plants > Roots > Nodule | place: USA...
TGTTTTATATATTTCTTTTTTATATATTTTTTTTTTTTTTTAATTCCTTACTTCAGTGATTAAAAGTGATATTGTTACACACTTTGAGTGAGCCAAATGGTTTTTGTGAACTAGAAATTATGATAAGTGTTACTTTTATAATTGTTATTGTAAAAGTCAATTGACTTCTTATTCATGTCAATATGATTAAACGACCTTTTAAAAGCTTATTAGATTATTTACACTTGATTTATAATTTATTCATTTAGTACTTAGTTGAATCTTTATGCACTTCCATTGTAAAAGTTATTATAAGGTGAACCAATCAGAATCCTTAGTAGTTAATATGGAAAACAACTAACTTACCATACGCAACAATGTGTAATTGCGTGTTAATGGAAAAGACATTTACAATTAGAATGTGTTTCTAATTAAATTGTTTACTATTTTTGTTTAATTTTTATTTGTGATGGGTTTTTTTCTTAATAAAAAAGGAATGTTTCACTTTCTAGGTAACGGCAAGTGTTCTTTCTTCTGATGGAAAACATGATCCAGATGTATTGGCAGCTAATGCAACATCGGCTGCTTTAATGTTATCAGATATTCCTTGGGGCGGTCCCATTGGAGTGGTTCGAATTGGTAGGATATGTGGGAAGTTTATAGTAAATCCCACCATGGATGAGGTAATTTGGAGTCAACTATGCTGTTTAAAGTGATTATGCGATATTGTCTTTATTGATCGAACTTGGTTTTGTAGCTTAGTTAGATTTTGACTTTGTTGATGACTATTTGAATGGTTCGATTATGTTGCAGCTTAAATTGAGTGATCTTAACTTGGTATATGCTTGTACAATGGACAAAACTTTGATGATTGATGTGCAAGCTTCTGAGATATCAGAGAAAGACTTAGAAGCTGGGCTAAGGATGGCTCATCCAGAGGTGACTTTGAAATTTGTGACTTGGTTATTCTTTCGGTACGTGAATTTTATTGAGATAGGTTGCTATAATTGATCAGGCAGTCAAGTATATTGAACCTCAAATCAGACTTGCTGCTAAAGCTGGTAAATCTAAGAAGGAATACAAATTATCTATGCTGTCTGACAAAACAATGGATAAAGTTACTAATATAGCAGAGGAACCTATCAAAGCTGTTTTTACTGATCCTACCTATGGGAAGGTGGTCTATTCTTTCTCTCTTATTTTCTTGTTTAGTATGTTTTGTGGAAGTTGATGTTTTTTCTCCATTTTACATTTGGATGATCTGTTATGTACTTTCCTCCAGTTTGAACGTGGGGAAGCATTGGACAATATTACACAAGATGTAAAGAGAGTGCTTGAAGAAGAAGGTGATGAAGAAAGCTTAAAAGTATTATCAAAGGCTGTAGATACCGTAAGGAAGAAGGTATGGAGCATTGCAATAAGTTTACAATCATAGAGACTAATATGCCATATTATATTACCTTCTCACTATAAGATTTCAAGTAGGGAACAAACATCAAAGGAAATTCACTAGGGTTATTGTTTGAGTAAATAGAAAGTAATAAAACTTATTGGTCTGATTCATCATCTTCTGAAGTTTCCAACGAAATAGGAAGATGCTTTGGTCATAAAATATTTAGTGCTAAACTTGAAAATGAATGTATATTTTATTTGCACTTAGTAAAGTATTCATCATTTTAGGTGGTTCGTAAAAGAATTATTGCAGAAGGACACAGGGTTGATGGAAGACAGCTAGATGAAGTAAGACCTTTGTATTGTGAAGCTGGATGTATATCCATGTTGCATGGATCTGCATTATTCTCCCGTGGAGAAACACAGGTAAAATATATTTTATGTTTTTTGTTATTGGTTGTTGAAAGTTAGGCATTTGTGAATATCTGAAATAATAGTTTTATTTTTCACTTCTATGTGATATAAGTTGATGTCATGGACAGGTTTTTTGTACAGTAACACTTGGAGCACCGACTGATGCTCAACGCTTGGAGTCTGTTGTCGGTCCTCCGACAAAGAGATTTATGCTTCATTATAGTTTTCCACCATTCTGTATAAATGAAGTTGGTAAACATGGTGGTGTAAACAGGCGTGAAGTTGGTCATGGTAAAATAGCTAAACTTCTGCAATACAATCTCCGTACAACATTTCCGTTTAAAATGTCAATACATAATTGATTAGGACTTGTTTTTGTTTTTGAAAGAAAAATGCTGTTTTAATTTAAAAATACTTTGAAATTTAAACAATGAGATAGGTCTATTGAAAGTAAAAAAAAATGAAGTGTCTTTCTCAGAAGTTCTATACTCCCTTCACTATTATCTGCCACTTTGGCAGATAGTGTACAAATTTAGGAATGGTTTCGGCCACTATACCCCTCTAATTTAGTGTAGTGGGCATAGTGTGTAGGAATTAGACAGTTGGAAAGATAATGGTTAATGTTGTCTTTAACTTAAATATGTGCTGTTTTATCTTTATTTTAAGACATTATTATTGGATTGCTTCCTCATTACTGAAAAAGGGGAATTGTGGCCATAGAACAGAACTGGGAGATTTTATCTATTTGGGCATTTAATTAGCTATCCTCTCGGGATATTAGTGGTAGGCTATGGCTATTGCTATTTGAGGGTGAACAAGAGAGATCTATGAAGGCTGGATCTTTTCTGCCTATCTGTTTTTTGTGCCTTCGTGATGATGGATGATTCAATGTTTTTTGGTGGAATGAATGACAAAGTAAACTGATATGAGGTAATTGGTGGTGGAGAGAGTTAATTAATGTAAACACAATTTAAATTGAATTGTTGAGGGTATAGTTTTAAACCTGTAATTAGTGTTTAGTATATTTTGTTAGGTAGTTACTGAAAATTGTATCTTATAACTAATTTTCTGTTAGTTCATGTGGTTGGGAGTTATTTGAAGAAGTTACATTTCTACTGTAATACTTTTCCATCTATACACAACTATTTCTCATCCAATTGTATTGACTTCATTTTTACACTGAACAAAATTCTTGTTTGTATGATTTTTCTCAAACTTTAAATAATAGTTTTCTATATAATAAAAGGGAAGATTACCAAAAGTCTGTGCATGAAATAGCAAACACCAGAATCTACCATTCAATGTTGAAAGGACGGTCTCTAAAATTATTAATTGAAATAAAAATAATTTATATTGATGAAGAAAGTTATTGTCTTCATTTTACTGACCCCAACTATATAAAAGATAATTAATGGTTGACCAAATAGGGATACTTATTTTGGAAACCGGAAAGGGACAATGTTCTTAATAATTGCAAGTGATTGTCTCAGTTTTGCCAATCTAAAGGTCATTAATTAACGAGTTTCTTTTTTGTTGTCTTACTTTTTTGCAGGAACTCTTGCTGAGAAATCTTTTCTTGCTGTTTTGCCCCCTAAAGAAGATTTTCCGTATACCATTCGTGTCAACTCTGAAGTGATGGCTTCAGATGGTTCAACATCAATGGCAACTGTATGTGGAGGTACACTTTTGTAATGCACCACATTAGCTTTTGTAATGCCATTCTATGACTAGATTCATGTTTAAGCTTCAGAAAATATAATACTTTTAGTGAATCTTTCCTTTTTGTAGGTAGTATGGCTTTGATGGAGGCTGGCATTCCTGTACGTGAACATGTTGCCGGGGTTTCTGTGGGTCTTGTTAGTAAGCTTGATCCATCTACTGGCAAAATAGAAGACTATCGCATATTGACTGATATTCTGGTAAATTACAGAACTTCTTGAGTTATATCATTTTATATACTCTGTTTTGGTTGGAATGTATATTTTATATCAATGTATATTTTATATTAATTTAACAACTATACTTACCTTCAAGTCCAAGTTGTTACTCAGGACCTTTTTGTGATCATTTTGAATAATAACTTGTGTCAATTTTTTTGAACAATTTCTATATTTTTAATTTATGTTGAAATGTTTTTTAATTTCAAATAAAGATGTCCAGAAAGTGATGGATTTTGTTTGCATATTTGTTAAGAATATATAATTTAATAGTTACATTGTGAAATTCAAATAATATTAAATATTTCAAAGTTTACCTTTGCGTTTTGTGGTATATTGTGTTTCAGATATTCTATATTACTTTTGAACAAACAAAGATTATTGATTTCATGCACAAGTGTTAATTTTAATTTTTCTAAGGGTTTGGAAGACCATTTGGGTGATATAGACTTCAAAATTGCTGGAACTCGGAAAGGAGTTACTGCTTGTCAGTTGGATATAAAACCAGCTGGAATTCCTTTGGATATCGTTTGTGAATGTTTAGAACCTGCACGCAAAGCTCGTCTTCTCATTCTTGAACGCATGGAACAAGAAATTAGTATACCTCGCAACAAGAATGACAATACTTCTCCACGACTAGGTTGACATTTTTAACTTTTCTAGTAGGTTTCCTTGATAAAATATGATATCCCAAAGCTTGAAATTTATTTCTCATGATGCAGCCACCTTAAAGTACAACAATGATGCTATTCGTCGCCTAATTGGGCCAATGGGCGCTCTAAAGAGAAAAATGGAAGAGGAAACAGGTCAATTTAACTTTTAAGTATCTTTGGTCTCCCCTGCCATTTAGACTGAATTGTGAAGTTGTCTTATAATTCCAGTTTCTGATATACTTTTTGAGGTAGAACAGTAGAAGTATTCATTTTGTTCATAATTTTTTGGTCTACGAGCTCTGATCCTTCTTGACCTTGTCACTGACTGCAGTGTTTTTCAAAAATTCTTTTTAAACTATACATTGATATATATTGTCCCTTGTTTGTCTTGTATGATTTCTACTGAATTGTGCTTGCTGTGTATTATATATACACTTAGAGTGACAGAACAAATTTACTGAACATGTTATCATGCGCTCCATCAGGTGCACGAATGTCTGTAGGCGATGGAGAACTTACAATAGTTGCTAAGAATCAATCTGTTATGGACAAAATACTAGAAAAGGTACTTCTTCCATTCTGTTAAACCATTAATTTGTATCCAATCGTGCTTTTTGTTTGTAATTTTATTCTTATAGTCATAAGTGAGATAATTATCTATCCTGTATCAGAAATTGTTGATGCAAGGATAAATTGATAATGTCATGAAGCAATGCTTTCCATAAGAATTATTATTTTTCTTGTAAATCGTTATCATTTACATTTTCTCATATGATTTCTTGGTGGTAATTCATGCATATATTAATGACAAATGGTGAAATATCAACCCTCATTTTTTTCTAATGACTGTCATTCTGAAGTTCAACCCTCTTGTTTGTCAGATTGATTTTGTTGTGGGTCGTGAAATTGAAGTTGGAGGTATCTACACAGGTATTGTCAGCAACATAAAAGAATACGGCGCTTTTGTGGAGTTTAACGGTGGCCAGCAAGGCCTACTCCACATTTCTGAGTTGTCATATGAACCTGTATGTATGATTTTAACTACTTTATTGAGTTATCGTTAAGACAATTTGTATCTAATAATTTGTATCTAATGACTGCATACATAGGTTTCTCGAGTTTCAGAGGTTGTCTCTGTTGGCCAGAAGCTTTCTTTGATGTGCATAGGCCAAGATGTTCATGGTAACATCAAATTATCCCTTAAAGCAACTTTGTCTCGTCCTGGAAGATTGAAGAGTAATGATGTAATTGAAGGATCTGTTACGTCCGCAAAAGAAACAGATGGGAATGCGTCTAGTGTACAAGAACAAAATTCTGCTTCTGAGTTGTCTTTGGGTGAAGCAAAATCCTCAACCTCCCAAGTTCCAGTAATTTTAATACGTAGTGCTGCAGAGTGTGATGAAGAGGAGAAATCTTCTACCTCAAATCCTTCTTCCAAAGCTCCTTGTGTAGATAATGGGGTCCAATTGAATCGCAAGTCAAAATCACGACCATCTCAAAATGCAAATGATTCTACACCGAAATCAAAATCTCGTAAATCTCAAGATGTTATCGATTCTTCAACTTCTCATTCAGGTCCCTTGCCATATACTAATGCTAAGAAGACAAAACTTTCAATGCAAAAAGAGTCAAAATCTGAACTTCAAAAGCAAGAGGAGGGTGAACAAGAATATAAAGATAAGGTGTCTGTAACTGCAAAAGATGTTGAAGTTGGAACCAAAGTAACTGCTAAAATATATCAAATTCGTGCACATGGGTTAGTGTTGGATTTGGGTGGAGGAGTTCGAGGAGTGTACCGGTTTGAGGTAGGAGTCCATCTTTGTATTGTTTTTTTGTCGTAACTAAGAACCATCCAATTCACTTGCTAACCTATTATTGTTCTGTCGTGCAGGAAAATAAGAGTATGGATTTTAAAATAGGCGATGAGATCCCAGTTGTGTGCTCAAGCTTTTCTAGCAAGGGAATTCCTGTATTGTCTTTAGTTGATGATAAATAACTTCCCTGTTGATCGTTTATGAGAGAGCCCATAAAGTTACCCTGCCATGGCTTGGAAAACATCTTCAACCCGTGTAAGCAACCATTGGTTTTATTGCAGTTTTTCGTGCTGAAACATTTTTACAATTTTTTTGTATTAATGCATGAGGTCATTGGCGGTGGATTTCATTCATTGCGTTTTCATTGTGTTAGAGTGTTTAGGCAATTTCTTTTTGGTATAAAAGTAAAAGAAGTAGAGTTTTGTTGTAAGAAAATACAATGTTAAAGTTACGAGATAAAAAGATCCATGAATGTAATGTTATGATTCTGATTATTCTTTGTTAAATTTAAGAATTAATATTTTTTATTCAGAAGAATTATCTCACTTAGCGAGTATTTTTGAAAATTTTATTTTTATATGAAATAGAAAACTTGTATGTGTTGTATATAAATGATTAAGATGTGAAGTTGTGATTATTTGAAAGAGTCTTGTGACTTAACCAAATTTCAAACTTCTCGATTACAATAAATTCATATAACTAATGTTATGATTTTGATCATTAATATTAATATTTGTTAATTGTATTTATTTTTCCAATTCTGATATAATTTTTTAATAGTAAGAGAGACCCGGGAGAAGTTTTTATCATATAAAGGTTAAGTTTGGTAGGAGTTTGGAATAAGTCCGAAAACTTGTCTTTAGGGAATATGACTACAGAAATTAAATATTAAAAACAACTTAATTAAATTCATAGTTAAAAAAATGAATTCACTCCGTAAATATAATTAAAAGATCTATAATTTAAAAAATAATTAAAAGATCCATAGTCAATCACAACTTTCTTAAAGTTATATAATTAGTATAGTTTATAGATATAATAAAGCAATTTAAAATCATGTCAACATAACTGTTATTTAATTTTTTTTTCTTGTACGGTGTCAAGTTTGTAATTACAAAAAAAAAAAAATAGTACTTTCAGTTCTATTGTTTGAATCTATAACAAATAGCTAGGTCAAACTATCGAAAGAAGTTAAATTTTTACAATTGATCGATTTTGTTTTTCTGGGTAAACGAATTCTGCCCTTCATTTTAATATTTGTGGGCTCAACTGTATTTTTTATCCTGTTTTTTCAAATTTTATCCAAATAAAGGAGAAGGAAAAAAAAATATATTTGTAATGAAAAAATATTTATTTACATGGTTGGATTTTGTTAAATTATTCTTTTTAATTTTTTTTATTTTCATTTATTAAACAATAGGAGATGGAAATAAAATTTGAGAAATGAAAAATATATAAATATTCAATAGAATTCAAATATAAAAGAAATAAAAAATAAATGTATAGTATATTTAATAGAATTGAAATATCAAAGAAATAAAAAATAAATGTTTAAGTATATTTAATAAAATTTGAATATGAAAGAATTAAAAGAATAAAAACATAGAAATTATAGAAAAATAAATAAAAATTATGAAATGTTGTAAAGAATGTTAGTAAACATTATGAAAATAGAAATTAAGTGTCAAGAAATAAGTAGTGCTTTATTGTTAGAAAAGAAAAGTAGTGTTTTTTTTTATCAAGAATAGTTGTTAAAATTTAATTATTAAAAGTTAATAATAAGATGAATGTATATTTTGGACAAACTCATAAACTCCTTCTTCATCATTTCTTAAAAAAACAAAGTCAGAAACTCCTCTATCAACAAATTAAGGAGGGAGATGATACCACAAATGATTTAACTCTGACTCACATGGTTCTAATAAATTATTTCTAATGATAGTGCACATATGACTTATAATAACTCCATTTGGAAAAGTACAAAAGGAGAACCTTCCATTTTCAAAATCTACACCAACATTAAAGGAATTCAAAATATTTAAGTCCTAAGTAAAAACATTTCTACTTCTTCTACTAAAGAACTCCACAACTTGTAAATATACTACCACCATCCTTTTATAGCATTGACTAAGACTAAGTTTATAAATGAATGCTCTTACATGCACTCTGCTACAAAGACAAGACCTATCACTTTTATTGGGTAAATGTGTCAAGGCACATATTAACTTTTCATACATTAAAATCTTATGGGTCTTACAATACATGGGCTGACTCAAACTCTAAATGAATGCTCTCACATGTACTATGCCACAAAGACAAAACCTATCACTTTTATTGGGTAAGCGTGCCAAGACACATATTAACTTTTAGTACACTAAAATCTGATGGGTCTTACAATACATGCACCGACTCAATCTCTAAATGAATGTTCTCACATGCACTCTACCACAAAAAAGACCTATCACCTCTATTAGGTAAGCGTGCCAATGAACATATTAACTTTTAGTACACTAAATTGTGATGGGTTTTTACAGTACATGGGTTGACTCAGTTTCTAAATGAATGTTTTCATATGAACTCTGCAACAAAGACAAGACTTAACACCTTTATTGGGTAAGCGTGCCAAACATAAGGTTGAACTTCATAGGGACATGAGTGGACTCCTCCTTATTTCAATCAATAACAACACCCTAAAATACTTTCCCTATAAATACCAACACTTCAAACCCAACCTATCATAGTCTTTTATTACCTAATAAACCCACCCACTACAACCACTCTCTATTGATCGACACTTCCACTTCTTTCAAATGGAGAACTTTGCCATCATCAACCAAGAAAACTATTCAAATTCTTACCTCGCAACCTTATTTTCAAATGGCCAAATCATTCGATCTCAAGATGGTGTGTAATTCCAATGTGAAAGTCCAAAACTCTTTTGCATACCATACAACTGCACATTCAACCTCTTGAAGCTTAAAGCGTGCTCAACTCTGAAAATTCTGTCCACCACATTCATCAACAAGTTGTATTTTTGAAGATCCACATTGAATGAACAAGGCATCATTGTGTATGATGCTCTTCAATATCAATAGATGGTGATGTTGTACAAATGAATAATTTTAAGTCTCATTTTCTCATTAACACAATAATTAAATTGTTTGTAACCTTTACAAGGTCGACTCAAGAAATAATTACTCTTCTACACCAAACTTTCTCATCCTCTTCCACAAATCTCACCAACAATATACTATGAAGGAATTCTAAAACGACAAGAAATCACATAAGTCAATTCTCAAATATTCCGACTACGATATAAAAATGGAAATCAGATTTTGATTATTCAAAAATCGAATTTTGACTTTGTGCTATCCGTACAATGTACAATGTGCTACCTGAGAATTTAAAAAAGGAACTGTGAACAAAAATAAAATATTAATACGTCTGTTCTTCGTTGATAGATGTAGTCATTGGCAGTTAATTTCATTTATTGTATTTCCGGTGGGGTTTAGGTGATTTTTTTTTTTGGTGTAAAAGTAAAAGAAATAAATTTTAGTTGTAAGAAAAGATAATGTTAAAGTTAAAAGATAAAATATCTATGTTATAATTTTGATTATTCTTGGTTAAATTTAAGAATTAATATTTTTTATTCAAAAGAATTATCTCACTAAATAAGTGGTGTACGTACAGTGAGAGGTATATTTGAAAATTGTACTTTTATATAGATAGAAAACGTGTAGTATGTGTTGTATATAAATGATCAAGATGTGACGAGTGAGTTAACCAAATTAAAAATTTAACAATTAAAACAAATATATATATATATATATATATATATATATATATATATATATATATATATATATATATATATATATATATATAACTAATGCTATGATTTTGACCAAAGATTTGTTAATTGTATTTATTTTTCTAATTCTAATATAATTTTTTAATAGTAAGAGATATCCAAAATAACAAGTAACTTGATTATATAAAAGTTAAGTTTGGTGGGAGGTTGGAGTAAGTCCGAAAACTTGTCTTGAAAGAATATGACTTCAGAAAATAAATATTAAAAATAACCTAATTAAATTTATAATTCAAGAAAATAGCATTTAAATGATTTCAATTTAATATCTGAATCTCCGACAAAATAACTGGATCAAACCTGTAATGTTCAACATTTACAACTGATTGATACATCAAATAAATTATTTATTATTTATTTTTTAGTACGCACGCATATAAAAATATAACTCAACTACAAACATACCAATTTTATGTGTATAATAATAATAGTAATAAGAATAATAATAATAATAATAATAATAATAATAATTAATTACACACTACTAAAAAAATTCTTATTTTCTGTAAATTTTGTTTTGAATTTTTTTTTAAAAAATATATATAAATTTTGTTATGAAAAAAAATTTGTAGAAAATTACTCTCAATTCTTTTATAAAATATTTTGTGTAAAATATTTTTCACAATAAATTTTGTAAGAAATATTTACAAATTTTATAATTTTATAGGAAATAATTATCTAAAAAAAATTATCAGTCAATTAAAATTTTTAGAAAAAAACAATAAAAAAAAAATTTGTAAATTTTTTCAACAAATCTGCAATAAAATTCTCATGTGAGAATTTTTAATAACAACACTGACATTGAAACAACTTCCTGTGCTTCTCTCTGATTACCTTTTGTTAAAGAAATTACTTGTAGTTTTTGATTCAGTTGATAGATAAACATAATTTCTAGTAGGATTTTCACATACAAAAAGGTCTTTATAACACTAAATTATCCATTTTTTAAAGTTAATTACTAAAACTTGTAAACTTTTGAATTAATCTTCAAAATTTTGACCATAGTAGTACCCAAATCCTGACTCCACAGTCAAAACCTATCATTATTATTGCTGTATAATGTGGTCAACTATTAACTATTAAGTCAACAACCACAAATGTCAGAAACAACAGCTTATTTAAATACTGCTTTTTCAAAGTCAGAAAACTTTTGTGCATTCATAGCTTATAATTTATTGTCCATGTGACTTTTCTTTTTCTTTTTCTTTTAACACAATACAAGTAAAAATATAAACTTGTTATCAAATTTAAAATTCATTCTGTAACTAGTTGAGTTTGGTATTTGAGTTTTTTAATTATGTTCTGCAATTTAAATTTTAACTAATAGTATGTTATATAAAATTTTGTTTTATTTCAAGTAATTCTATTGGTCCGTTAGCGGTATGATATCGAATGGAAGAGAATGTCAAAAAAAACTCGTTAGGATAAGTTCTAACTTCGCTCTGATATTATGTTAGAAGTGAGTTTTAAGTTTAACTCAACCCCACAAAACCAGTTTGTAAAATGAAGATTACATCCACTTCATATATATATTGTGAATTAGTTTTATCTTTTGTTGATATGAAACTTCTAACATTATTTTAATTATAAAGTATTATTATCATATTTACATACAAACTTTGACACTACTCTAATGTGAAAATACATTGATACCTTAAAAAAAATAAGGAAATTAGTGAGCACAAAAGTTTGAGCAATTGATGATATTTGTTTGTCAATAATGCAAACTTCACCAACCAAATATCATTGATGTGTTTCAAATAAAATTGGATCATTATGCACATAAAGTTAAGCTTCTAAAACTTAAAGGTTTTCTGAGATTTTTTTTATCAAAGATAGTATTAATAAAAGTAGATAAATTAAAGCTAAACTTCATTTATTTTAGTGAAACCAAAAATTATATTTTATCTTTATTTAAACTTGATAATGTTGTATCAATTATTCTTACCAATTTGGTGGGAAAAAAAACCAAAAAAACGTTAATAATTTATTCTTATTTTAATATTATTCAAGCTTGCCATGTATGACTTTGTTATGCTTCAATTCTTCTCAATTCTACCTAAGTCCACTCACATTCTTCATTGAAACATTTTCTTCTTTTATGGTCAACTTTTAGGCAATAAAATTAAATAAGTTGTGAGAAATATTTATTGAGTAATTCAAATCCAAAGTTAGCACAAAATAAAAGATATATTAATTAGTCAAACATCCAATCACATTTTAAGGAGTAGAATGGAAATATGTTATTTTCATTCTTTAAATCTTGTGTATTCAAACATTCTAGAAAGCATGTTAACTTGCTCCATAAGAATATTATTCTCAAAAGTTGAACTCTAATGTTTCAATATTTTCCAAATAAACATTGCATGTTGACACACAAAGCAAAAATAAAATAAAATAAAAATAGTTGACAGAAAAGATTGATCTCAGTTGCAATAAAGATTATCATAATAAATTTGATTAATTAATTAAGTCAGTAGCATTAAATTTGTCTAAAATTGAACTATTTTTTGCAAACAACATAATTAAACAATTTATAATAATAATAGAATTTTTGTTTTTGAAACTATATTATTTAATATGCAGTCTTTATAAGAGAGAGAAAAAACCATTTATAACTTACGAAATAAAAATAATTAAAGACATTTCAGATTAATTAATATAAGCAAGAATTAAAAAAATTAAAATAAGACAACCAAAAAAACAAAATAAAAAAAATGTTTTACATTTAAAAGGAGAAAGCACGTTTGTATTAGATAATTATGTTTAGTTTCAAAGTTTATTAAAGAGTCAAATCAATATCTAAAAAAAAAAGTGCAATATTCTCTTTGACAACCCCATAAAAGCTTTTACACAAATTTTCTCCCTTTTTCTAGAAGAAAAAGTAAATTAAATTTGTCAATGGCACTTGACTTTAATTTAAATAAATTAGTAAATAAAAATCATAATTTATTATTCATCTATATATTCTTAAAGTTGTTTTTTAACTTAGACATTTTTTCCATCAAATTAAAACAATTTCATTGATGACAATTTGACAAAACATAAATTTATCATTTCTATCAAAAAATAATCATACAAGTGATCTTATTTTATTTACGACAAACTATAAAATCTCTTTTTTAACCCTATATATAATGAATTTTCGGCATAAATTTAGTTGATAGAGAGAAAGCGTTACAGTCATATTATTACTAACTAAATACTAAAAAATTGCATAACTTTTTTTTAAAGTAAATATACCCGTAATTACTGATTACAGTTTATTAAAAAATGCAAAATTTTATGGATTTTACTTGTTGTTTGAAAAATATTATAATTCCTAGTAAATTTACCAAAAAAGATGTTAGAAAATGTAAAACCTTGAATACTATTAGAAACCATTATTAATAATGAATGTTTCATGTGCTTGGTTTGAACATTCCATTTGTGACCATGCTCTCAACAGTGATGATGATGTTAACAATGAAAAGTCCAAGGTGCCAAAAACACGCAAACTTTCTCTCTCTCTCTGTCTCTGTCTCTGTCTCCATTGTCGATTCTTTCACTCAAAATTAGAAAACACACACAAAAAAAGAATCAAAACTCTTTCTTGTAGAACATCAAGAGCCAACACAACAAGAAAGCTTTATAAAAACAATCAAAAGCTTCAACTTGAAGATTTTTTTTTTTTTGAAGTCTGAGTGATCAATCACAATTCACAACCATATTTGTGACTGTATCAATCAAAGATAAGGACGAAACTAGGGAAATGTGACAGTATCACTTATATTTGTCTATAATTTTGTGCAAGATCAAAGATAAGGACAAAAAGTCAGAAAATTTTGTGACTGTTTTAGTCTTTGTTTGTCTGCAATATAAAGAACCAGTACGAAATCAAGAACATAACCGATTCAAAGGATTCGATAACAAGCATGGTTTTCAAATGTCACAAGAACAAGTGCAAGATTGCATCTTTTGATGTTGTGATCTTCACAGTGGCCACCCTCTTGTGTTTCTCGCACTCAGCACTATCTGATCCAAGAATCTCTGAAGTGGGGTTGCACTGTGGCACTCACAGGGCATCACCAAGTGGAAGCTACGTTCCCATTTTCACCAAAGAAATGGAAAAGCTTCAAGAGCTTGTGAGCAAAAACAACTGGGGCACTCACTCTGAGGAGCTCTCATCAACCACTCCAATCTATGGTTTGGCACAGTGCTTCCAAGACCTTTCAAATCTTGATTGTCTTCAGTGTTTTGCAGCTAGCCGCACCAAGCTACCTCGTTGTCTCCCTTCAGTTTCTGGTCACATTTACCTTGATGGTTGCTTCCTTCGCTATGATAACTACAGTTTCTACACTGAGGAGAGTGACCCTTTGAGGGATACTGTGAACTGCACCACACAGTATGGTGCTGTGGCTGGTGAGGCTGAGAGGTTGGTGTTTGGGAAGAGTGTTGGTAAAGTGGTTGAGAATGTGGTGAGGGTGGCAGTGAATGAGGGAAGAGGGTTTGCAGTGGGAGAAGGTGAGGGAGTTTATGCCTTGGCACAGTGCTGGAAAAGTGTGGGAGAAAAAGGGTGTGGTGATTGCTTGAAGAAAGCTGAAAATGAGGTTAAAGGGTGCTTGCCTAAGAAGGAAGGGAGGGCCTTGAATTCTGGCTGTTATTTGAGATTTTCCACTGTTAAGTTCTTCAATCAAGGTGGTGAACATGGAGATGGAGATGGTAAGAGTGTTGTACTTGTTTGATGTTTTCATGTTCTTCTGTTGTAGTTTGTACTGATTCTGATAGGTTAAACTTCTCAACATTTCAACTTTAACTTTCTTAGACACTGCAATAACAATTCCTAGATTTCAATTCATAGATGACAGATTCATGTTAGTCATTTATTTTATTGCCATTGTCCATGTTTCCATGTTTCCATGTTTCAGATTCTTCTAGAAAACGAGCCATCATTACAGCAGTCTCAGTCTTGGCTGCAATTGTTGTAGTTCTCTCTATCTTGGTCTCTTGTGTGGCCTTCACCAAAAAGAGAAAAAGTAAAGTCCTGCACAACACTATTATCGTAACAGTTACATATAAAAATGATTGTTTCTTAGTTTTTCTGATGCTGAATTTCATTTTCTCCTGAACCATTCAGAAAACAATTTCATTGAGATTCCCTCTTATCTGAGGAATTCTAGCTTGAATTACAAGTATGAAACTCTTGAGAAGGCCACAGATTATTTCAGCACTCCCAGAAAAATAGGCCAAGGAGGAGCTGGTTCTGTGTTCAAAGGGACTCTCCCAAATGGAAAAGATGTTGCTGTCAAGAGATTGGTCTTCAACAATAGGCAATGGGTGGATGATTTCTTCAATGAAGTGAATTTAATCAGTGGAATAAATCACAAGAACCTTGTCAAGCTTTTGGGTTGCAGCATTGAAGGCCCTGAAAGCCTCATTGTGTATGAGTACCTACCTAACAAGAGCTTAGACCATTTCATTTTTGGTACCCTTTTCTCTCTATTCATGAAAATATTGTGCTGTGTCTTCAATTAGTTTCTTACTTGAGTTAAATATGTGGTTATTGTTCACCTCTCTTGTTGTTGTTGTTCATTCATACAATACATAATACAATTTATAGACCCACATTTTCTCACCGTTGTACTCTCAACGACTATAAATGGCTATAAACGGCTAAATTATTAATTATTTAGACTCCAACGGTTAGTGCATTAACTACCCACAACGGCTAGTTTCTTACAACGGCTAGTTACCCATAATGGCTAATACATTTAAGTTTATTAAAAATCCAACGGTTATTCATGGACAAAGTTCACCCTTTTTGCCCCTCAAAATTAAAATATCTTTTTTGATCCCTTGTTTATGGAAATGTGTCATATACATGGTTCTTGTTTTTCATAAGAAATAGTCCTTTTTTTGATTTCATAATATGAACCACTTTGATGCAAATAGTGAAGGAAGGAAGAGATACTAAATGCTTGATGCACTAATTTGGTTTGCAGAAAAGGACAAAACAAGGATTCTGAAATGGAAGCAGAGGTTTGAAATAATTCTTGGGATTGCAGAAGGGCTTGCATATCTTCATGGAGGCTCTGAAATAAGAATCATCCATAGAGACATAAAAAGTAGCAATGTTCTTCTTGATGAGAATCTGAACCCAAAGATTGCAGATTTTGGCCTTGCAAGGTGTTTTGGTGCTGATAAAACACATCTAAGCACAGGAATTGCTGGAACACTGTGAGTCTTTTACTTCAACACATCATGAACATACCTTCATTTTCAAATGTGCATATCACTTCATGAACTGATAATTAAAATTTGTGAGAGAGAAAGATGATTTGAATGTGTGTCTTATTATGTATTGGAGATAGGTATATATACATAACAATTTGATCTAAATCAGAATTATGCATACCATAGTTACAGAATATTTAATAACCTAATTACAGGGATTTGATTAACTTAATTAGAGGAGATTAATTGCTAATAGACTTAATTTCAGAAGAATAATTTGGATTCTATAAGTTTTTATGCATTTTATTAACAAGTTTCACAGTATTAAGTGACACCAGTTTCTTTTCCATTTCTTGGAGCAGAGGTTACATGGCTCCTGAGTATCTCATTCAAGGACAACTCACAGATAAAGCAGATGTATATAGTTTTGGAGTGCTTGTTCTTGAGACTGCAAGTGGCAGAAAGAACAATGTCTTCCGTGAGGATTCTGGTTCCCTTTTGCAAACAGTAAGATTAATTAATGCCTAATCTGCATAAAGCTTAATTGAAAAACCATTGTTGAATGAACTAGTGTTTATAAACTATAGTTATTTTTCTTATAAATATTCTTCTGAAGGAGTTAATCTGAACACAGACAACTAATGTGTCATAAACCCTAAATCTTAAATCCGAAACCCTGAACACAGATAAGTGCTTATGTTGCATGAAAAGTCCAAATAGACTATGAAAATGGTGTTGTTCCAATTGCATCTAAATACTTCATTGTCTGTGATTAACTGATGTAGAAAAGTGTTCTTGTGCATCAGGTTTGGAAACTTTACCAATCAAACAGATTGGCTGAAGCTGTTGATCCATGTTTGGAAGATGATTTTCCTAAAAGAGAAGCATCAAGGGTGTTTCAAATTGGATTACTCTGCACACAAGCTTCTGCTTCTCTTAGGCCATCCATGGCTCAAGTTGCTTGCATGTTAAGCAATTCAAATCTGGATGTGCCTATACCAAAACAACCTCCATTTTTGAACTCTAGATTGTTAAGTCAAACAGCTCCTTTAGGTTTTAGCATAGATAACTCCTCATCAAACACATTTCAAAAGATTGGTGTGTCCTATAGTCCCTCTCAGTCCTCTAGTTCATGCAGTTTGATTAGGCCATCCAAAAGTGAAGAAACAATTTTGGAAGCTTGATTCCCAAAATTTCTCTTTTTTTTAGGTTCCCTCAACCAACCTACCAAAAGGGAAGGATAGTTATATCAAGTTTTATCTTCAAAATGGATTCAAATTGCCTCATAGTAACCAAGAAGAGCAAGAAGAGATTTTCCAATGCTGAGAGAGACTACATGAGATTTTTCATCATACTAACAAGTAAATTCCAATGACCTGGTTGGACATTGAGTATATAGTTTAACAAATTTTCTTTTGTATATGTATATTTTGGCATGTAAACACTTGTGTAAGAATTCAAAACATAAAGTTAATGGTTAACTAGAATTGATTAATAGGTTTATAAGAAGATTCATCAGAGAGATATAATACCAATTAAATATACTTCTGATCCATATAAAAGATCATAAGTATCTTTAGATGAAAACATGTTTGTTTATTGTGTAAGAATTCAAAACATAAAGTTAATGCTTAACTAGAATTGATTAATAGGTCTATAAGAAGATTCATCAGAGAGATATAATACCAATTAAATATACTTCTAATCCATATAAAAGATCATAAGTATCTTTAAATGAAAACATGTTTCTTTATGAGTATTGTTTCTTATAAGATACTTACATTCACGCTCAACCGAAAGATTTTATAAATCTTCTTCAATTTAGGTTTAGACTCATTTATTTTTTAACATTGATAATCTTGTCTTTGACATTACTCGTAATTATAATTTAGTCGAATTCAGTCGAGTGTGTCCTGACCAAAATTTGGTCGAGTCGATCTTCATCTAAAGTTCGTCGTATTTGACTGAGTCAGTCATGACTGAAATTCGACTGAGTCAGTCTCGATCGAGATTCGACCTTTAGCTGTGTCAGTTCAGTCGAAATTCGGTCAAGTCGGTTTAATCTGAAATTTTGCAAAATTTTATGATGTTAGTTTTGACGATAAGTTTTTGACAAATCAATTCAAATTTCTTTTATTAAAAAGTAAATTTTGAATTTTAAACTTGATCCATTTGAATCTAAATTCTATAAAATTCAAACTAATTTTGCACTAATTATCTGATCTAATTATTTTAATTTAAAATTATCTGGATTGGATCAATCCAATCCATAATCACCACTTAAAAACAAGAAAGAAGATGTTGTGGTTATTTATGTCATTAGAATTGAATAAAATTTGTGCATTCAAAATTCAACATGTTCATTCTTCCAAACCCCACTTATCGTGTTCAATTTCAAGTGGGTCATGTACCACTAATTTTTTGTAGTGTTGATGTGAAACGTGATTTGGCTGCGGTAGCTGACTTATAAAATTGAAAGTGATGTAACAACTTTCAATATTTGAATGAGTACTAATTCCATTTCTGAGGAAACAGTTTGAGCTTCCTTGTTATTTACTATATATGATAGCACTTGTGATAGAGATTATAGAAGGGTTTTTTGTGTTAATCAATGAGAATTGGAAGTTTATGTTAAATATTCTCATAATAAAGTTCAGCATAGATTAGAAAATAAAAACTTTAATTCTATAAGAAGAACATCTAAAACACTAAAATTGTAAACATGGAAGAGTACAAAATTATATCGGAGGCTTTAAATATCATGACTATTTCTTTTAGGCCAAATAAACTATTGTATTTAAAGAAATTTTCATTTTTTTCTACTTTCTTTTATCCAACAAAATATAATAATAAAAAAATATTAGAAGAAATATAAAAAACACTTCTCACCCACCCTTTTTCTCATCTAAATTCTCTACTGAACTTTTTTTTTTGTCTTAGATTAAATATTGAAAATACATTATGTTAGTATTTTAGAAATATTTTTAATATATTTTAAAAATTTTAAATCAGTTTGTCAAAATATTTTGATGACACAACATAGAAACAACACATAAAAATCCAACCGAAAATTCAAATTCTCATTTTTCTTATTTCATAAGTTGTCCTTGTTGAAAATAAATAAAGGAAGAGATCCAAAAATAACTTTGTTTGGTGTAGTCAATTTTAGGTGTGATTTCATTTTCATGTGCAACTTTTGCCCACACTTTTGACTACTACTTTGTCAGTTAACATAAAACTCTGTTAAGAACATTTTTAAGACTTGCTTACATAAATTGGTTAAAATTAAACATGTTATGTAACAATTGTTTCTGAAGGAACAAATTTGAGGGAGTGGCTTTCACAAATGTTACTTAAATTACTAAAGAAGTTTTTTCACTAACAAAATTTGATGACTTTAATTTAGGTCTCACTTTAACAATTTTAATATTTTTTTATGAAATTATAAAATATAAAATTAAATTTTTTAAAAATAATAACTTAATTTATAACATTATAAGCCAAAACCATCAGCCTATTTTAATTGATTAAAAAAACAAACATGCATTACGCACTAATTATTTATCTCTAAATCATTGCATAACATTTTATACATTGGACAATTCTTATCTCCTTTTTATTTTACTTAGATCTCTTAAATTTAATTTTATAAAATGCAAATCATATTCGTATTAAAAACACTTTAAGAGCATTACTAGTAGGAAGTAACAACGATAGACAAAAAAACCTTTTATGCTATTTATTTATTCAGTTGTTTTTTCCCCTTTTTGTTTCCATTAAGAAGTTATAGTAATAGAAACAAAAAATTACATGTGTCTTGAAAATTTTATTCCTTAACTTTTTATTTTGCTGTTTCTCTATCCTTCCCATTTTTCTAATTTTTGTAGGATAATATGTAATACTCAATTCATATTAACTTAAATGTAATTAAGATTAGTTAATTTTTACGTTAATACTAAAAAATAAAAAATAACTCGAATTAAATTCCCATCGAGTGTCTGTAATAAAGTACATAAAGTACGTGAGAAGGGAGAACTAAAATTGAAACAAAATGGTATAAAAATTGGAATTAATTACCCTTAAATGTCAGTTACTCACATAATAAATGTATGAAATCTATAATTGAAATACCGTTTAAACAATTACACATTTGAGATGTTTTAACAATTTCTTAAGAATATTTGTTAAAAAAGTTGGAAGAAATATTATTTAGTTAACCATAAACTTTAATTATTATCTATAAATAACACTTGCTATAGAGAATTCACTACATGATATGCATAAGGGTAAAAAAATCATGAAATATTTTTAATAGAAAAAATATATATTCATCAATATATCATTCCTTTACAACTTTTATTTATTCTACCCAAATACATTGAAAGGCAATACTAAACTTTTAGAAAAACAACACTTTCTTCCTTTTATAAAATGACAAAATTTCAAACAAACTAAAACTTCAAATATCAAAAGAGTGACTGAGAAAACTAAAACTTCAAATATCAAAGAGTGACAGAGGAAACTAAAACTTCAAATATCAAAAGAGTGACATAGGAAGCATAGGAGCTGAGTCTGACAAAACTTGACATGTTGATATCTTACAAAGATATGACTTTTGAAACTCACTAGCTATGCGAGATTTGAGTAGAATGCATGAAACAAGGAATGAAAATTTGCATGTGAAACTCATCAAGCAACAAGAAGGGAATGACCTTTTAGCATAGACAGTTCGTCTATTTCCTCATTCATCTATTCTTCCTGTCTCTCATTTTCTTCTTCAATGGTTTTGTTGAAGCTCCAGAAGGGGCAAAACAACTTCCTAAAACTCAAACGATTAAATTAACATCATCACAAGAAGACTTGGAAATGGAGCAATATAGGATGCTAATTTTAAATTTACAGCCTACCTGGTTAAGTTGTTTTCACCAAGATACTTCCAATTCTGTTTCTGACAACAGAGAATGCTTCCCAAAATTGAAAATGTGGCAAAGTCCACCAGCTACCAAGAATTCCAACCAAAGTGAACTTTTGATCTCTTACTTCAACAGCAGCCAAGCAAAGAAGCTTATAGTCCTGTACTTCAACTTTGCTGGCGTATAGTGACTGTGGATCAAATATGAAATGCAAACCAAGAGTAAGATCTTAAGGATCTGTTTGATTCACTTCTTATTTTTGTTTTTAAAAGATTGCTTTCTGAAACAATTCCACACTACTCAGTAGGCAATTTCTAATCCAAAATCTATTAGGTTTTGAAAACTGTTTCCAAAATAAGTGTTAAAAAGGAAAAAAAAAACAACTCAGAGAGGATTTCTCATCCCCTTATATATTTTTTTTTTCAAGTGCTTTGCTCAAGTGCTTGATGGGCAAATTTTTGGAAAATAAAAATGTATTGAGCAGGCAAACACTATCAAATGTGTTCAAGGGACAAACAAATCTTATAAATCAGGAAAGTATTTTTAAAGACAACAAACAAGCAATACCAAAATGCCCTGTATTTTGACTTCGATAAATACTATATGATATTTGTAGTATAGTTAAACATGCATGCTAGTTTGCTGGAACAAACAAAATTTTAGGGACTTCAATTTCCTTTCTGAAGGCCACATATACGAAGGAAAAAGGAACTGGTTTCAAAAAAATATATGATTGAATGCCACAGGAACAGTAACAGCAAACGAAATTTCACTATTCCATCAGTTTATCATAAAATGATATTAGAATTAATTGGAAAAAACAAAATAGCTTACTAAACTTCCATAATAGAAAGTAGAAACAAACAAATATGAGATGGCCATGCACCTTTAGTTTAAGAAATCCAGCATCTTGGCGCATAAATTTTTGACACAACTGCAATATAAGAAATTATAATTAAAACACTGGTCAGGCAAAATAAAATAATATAAACACTATCAATGTTCAAAAAATATTTCGTTATTCAAAATAGAATAGACCTAGGGATAGCAATTAAGGCCACAAAAATTCTTAGAAAAATAATGAAAACTTGAGTTACCTAATGAATTATGTTTAAGATGGTTGGAAGTTGAAGGAAAAAACAACTACAGGATAATTCGGGTACATTCTTTATTTACACCATCAAATTACTAATGCAGTCAGTATCTGACCTGATCAACAAATACATAGACGGAGAAAGGGTTGGGTTTTGTGCTGAGGAGGAATAAAGTAAGTTTAATGCAAAATATTGTAATTGAGTCATCCAAGTTTGTCAACACCGTGATAAAGAAAAAAATAGGAAGCCAAAATTTTCTAGCCAATCTCCAAAAGTATTGCCCATTTTCTTCCTCCTCTGCGAGGTCCTGTAATTCATGATCATCCACCAATGCATCCCCAGCTACATGTAGCAGATAAAAATAGTCTTTTGTTAATGAAAGGAAAAAACAGCAGTGAGGACAGTTTCTAAGAAAACAAACAGAAAAGCAAAAGTACATAATACCAATCAGCTATGCAGCTCACCATCCATGGCATGAGCTATAACTGGTGCAGATATGATTGAAACACCTAAAAGGGTTCCACTGCAAATGTAACTGCCTGGAATATACACGAAAAACAGCATCATGGGGCATAAAAATTGATAATACTCGCATATGATCAGAAGGGTATGCCAACATTCAAGTCTAAGATATTTCTTTTGGGTAATCATCACTTAAAATCAAATCTGCATCACCACCATGCTACAGTGCCAGACGCACGAAACTTGTCAAATTAAAGCTATCATTTTCTTTCATGTCAGCCTAAAGCAACCACCTTTCCACAGCTAAAATGAAATTGTACAAAAACAAGCTTGTATGAAAATTAAAATCCTAAGAATAAGCAAGCAAAGTAAACTTCATCTCTAGGCTCTGGCTAATGGATACACAGTACTAGTTTTGCATTGTACAATTTCTATTTTGTTCGCCCAAGAAACTTCCAAAATCCCAGTAGAAAGTAAACCTATGAATCCAAAACTTTTCCATAACCAATCCTACATTTTCATTGGGATTTTCTTAGAGTTTGTAGCTGCAGCTACTATTGCACTGAAGAAAAGTAAAATAAAAATTAGAATAAATAGTATATTTAATGATAGTATAAAGCGTTTTTTTATATCATCAACTACGCGATCACAGTGTAGGGTAGTTTTGTCGATATTTACAATAACAACCTATAAGTGATCCATAACAAGAATTTTAACTGACTGATAGCTCTGAAATCAATGTGTGTAATTATATTCACGTGTAATGATAAATGTACGAAAACAAAATTCTATAGAGCGTAATACTCTCTCTAATTGAAATAGAAGCAAAAATAATTAATTTAACACTGGAAGTCATTTAACATCACTTCTTCTTGTAACCATGGTATAGACTATTCATCCCCGAAAACAATGATTAACACTACGGAGACCTTGAATGCATACAATGTGAGTGTCCCCTCTCAACATGGTTTATTACATACCAAAGGACATCAGCAAGATACGATTTAAATCCAGGATCACTTAATTCTTACAATAATCAAGTGATATTTACAACTCAATGTGAATGGTTAATTACTTAATTTTTACAATAATTATCTCAAAAGCGATAGCAAAGATGGATCATGACAAATGAACATTTGTAAATTTTTGCATGCTTGAAAATTAACCTAAAATTAAGGTAATAAAATGTTGGCAGTTAATTAACATTGAAAATTGACCCATGGAAGAGAGCAAGAGAACGCGTTGATTTACCAGAAACGCGGAAATTACGTAGGTAATTAGCAGCAACATTGAGAGGGGAAATAGCAACGAAGGCGCGTGGAGAGAGCGAGAGTGGGAGGTTCTTCGCTTTCAGTAGAGTTCTCACCGAAGCGAATTTCAACTTACTGTAATCTGAATCAAAGATTAAAAGAGAGAAGAAAAATTATAACAAAAGAAAGAGTAATGGTTGAATTGAAATCGAAGGAGAAGATGAAGAAAGATACTGATTGTAGTAGTGAGAGCGATGTGGTTGATACGAGAAATTGAAGAAGAAGAAGACGGAACGCAGAATCTGAATAGAGTGACCAAATTTGAAAGCTGTGTGTGGCTCTTCATTTCTTTTTCTTTCGTTCTTTCTTCTATCAGTAGACCACAGTCATGGAGGAAGAACATTATCACCCAAATATAAAACTCTTCAAGATTTAAAGGTATTTTTAATAGAAATTTTGATATTACTTAACTTTATTAATCGTCTTTTATAAGTGGTTTATCAAATGCCATGCCAATTTTGGGATGATAAATTAAAAGAATCAATACAGATAAAAAAAGAAATTGAATAGGATAATTAAATGACATTTTAAGGATGATATTATTATAAGATAGGGTTAAATACGATTTTAGTCCTTAATTTTCAGTAAATTTTGGAATTAGTCTATTTCGATCAAAATGTTTGACTAATCTAATCCTTCATATTTCAACATATTGTTATTTTAATGTGAAATCAAATATTATTATGAAACGCGATTGCTTGAAATATCAAATAAACTTAACAAAATTTGATTAAAATGATTAAATCTACATATTTTGAAAGATGAAAAATTAAATTGGTCTAAAGTTTTGAAATAAACTAATTCCAAAATTTCTGAAAGTTAAGGAACCAAAATCATGTTTAACCTATAAAATAAAATGATCAGAATTTATTTACATTTAAATCCTTTTCTTTTTCATTATAATTGAATATTTCTTTTTCATTATAATTGAATACGAAAAATTCCTAGCTTAAAGTTTAACACTTAAATTTCTCTACATTAAGGTTAACAAAAAATGTATATGCTTATTTTAGGGAAATTTAGTCTAATATTTTTTTAAAAGTATTACAATGATAAATAATAAATATTACAAGAGAAAAGATAAATAAATTTCAAAGAATTAAATTAAAGATAATTGGTATTGAACTGTTGTGATTGTATTCTCATTTAACAGTTCAATATGAAAAGCGTGTTAAAACTACTTTTAAAATAAGATCACTTTTCATATTATAATAAACAATGTATACGCACCTAAAGAGACCTTTAACATGTTTGCAATATCGAGCAAATAAGGAATCTAATTACAAAGAAATAGAGAGAAAAACTGGTGCTTAATTGGAACTTGTATAGAGAAACTTCTACATTACTGTTAAATACTGATGCAACTTGGAGTAAGAAAAATATAACATGACATCAGAATAGATATATAATATAAGTTGCAACTTGATCTGCATAATTGATAATTTGCCATTGCAAATTATTTCATCGAACTATATTAATCATATTCAACTTCACTACATTTGGGAAGCAGTAGCTCTTGGAACTGCAATTTTTGACCTACTAGAATCCACATAAACTCACTGAATTCACAAACTCAGAACAATTGCAACTCAATTTACAGATTCCTTGCTTCCCAGGCTCATCTAGCACAGAAACAGTATTCAAAAGAATCATAGTTTCAGAAACTAATAGAGTCTGCATTTTCCAGTTCCTGCACAGACTGAACACTCATCTGCATCTCCAGCCACATGCTTTATGCAGTGCTTGATTCTATCGTTCACAACATCCTGTAGCACAAGATCGTTAAAGTTCAAATTCAAAATGACATATACAATGCAACCCTGAGAAAAAAAGAAGAGAATGCTCATAGAAGCATGTGAAAAGCTCTGTTGGTGAGAGAAAAACTACATGAACCATCGCTATGGCCACAACATGGTTTGGAATTTCATCAAATACATAAGTTTAAAAAACCACATCAAATTAGATGCCTTACACACAGAATTTACAGAGTCTAGGTTCCTACAGATGAATGTAAACTTTATAAAGGTGAAACAAAGATGCATCAAAATGTTTAACAGTTCAATTAGGGAAACTTATTATACATAAGATAGTTGTATCATACCACAAGTAGTTCATGTAATCCGAGGGGTGCAGTTACAATGTACGACACATCTGGGTGTTCCTTTGCTGCCTCAGCGCTTAAGGAAGGAATATCCTGTGTAATGTAGGGTTGAAATTTTTTGCCTATTTTCTATCCTCATGAAGTCAAAGGATCATTTTGACAATTTATAGAAAGGTTTAATTAGTCGGATGGTACCCACTTTCGTTCAGATGTGTTAGTTTGGTACTCACTTTTAAAAATGTGTCAATCTAGTCCCAACTTTTGAAAAGCTGTCTTAATCAGATCCCTTTCAGACAAAAATTACTAAATCCGTTAACTTAATTCATGATTTTTACCACTAAATTTTAATATAAATATTAATACTTAATTTTGTAAGTCATTTTAAATATCAATACCGTTAACGGTGTTAATAATTTTTTGCTGAAAAGGACCTAATTGAGTCATCTTTTCAAAAGTTAAGACTCAATTGACACACTTTTAAAAAGAGGTACCAAACTGACATATCTGAAGGAAAGTGGGTACCATCCAACTAATTAAACCTTTCAGAAAGGTACGAGTTTCGTTGAGACCTACCTGACTCCAATGCCTTCCAGGAGAGAGAAAAAAGGGACTAACAATAATGCGATTTGCACCTTGTTGAACGCAAGATTGAAAAGCATCTCTTATTGATGGCTCTGCTAATTCCTGCAAACGTATGATACTTTTATAAAGCATAATTAATTTGTTCCATGGTTAATATTTTGTCAAGAAATGGAAAAAACGACATGTCTAAATGCACAAAGAATTTTTGACTTATTACTATTGCTATTTCTAACAGATAGATCTAGATTTCAGATCAGACATGAAGAAAGGTCACGAATCTCAACTATATTTCCTCATCAATGAAAATTATGTTTTATTGTGCATGCCAGAAAACGCTAAAAATCCTAAAATAATTCTAGAACAACGCATGCTAGAGAGTGCTTTTCAAGACGAAAGAAGCATTATACTAAAATTTAGGCAAGAGATGACAATTCATAAATAGCCTGTAAGCTATAGCAGATTCAAGTGTCTATCTACAATCACTCAGATTTGATGTTTTATCTTAAGTCTTTCTGTGCTTGAAATGATGAAAAACTCAACAGATTATAGAAAATTACCATGTGAGCAGGCTCCACTATCTCATAACCAGTTTTATACTTAAACATCTCCACAAACTCATCTGACATTCAAAACAACACAACATTTGGACATCAAATTAAAGCATTCCAGGTACATAACAAATTTCAGAAAACGTAGATTACGTAATAGATGGGTTTGGCTTACTAAGCATCAAATTGGACTCTTTTCGACGCGAACCATGATCCACAATTATCACTGCATCTCCGCCACCAACTTCACCAGAGTTTTCTCTGAAGCCGTCATTTTGAGTGCTCAGACACAAAAATCCACTCGAATTTCGAGGCTTGGAAGAACAGCAGAGAAAATTTGATGACTTGATGGGCAAATATCTAGGGTTTGTTCCAGTTTCATGTGAAGAAAAACTGTAGCAGCAACAAGAACAATGCTAATGAGAGAAAGGGGCAAAAGGAGAAATTTCAGATGTTGTATACAAAGAGAAAGATAAGGGATACCCAAAAACATAATTGAGAATTAAAGCAAAAAGTACCTACAGAAGGTAGAAGATTGAACTGAGAGAGACTTCATCATAAGAAGAAAGTCAACAACACTCCTACAACGAAGAGAGACAATAATCAAAATTTATAGTTTCCACCATTCTTTACTTCAGAAAATGAATTAACACATCACAAAATCACTTCGTTTATAATCTTAAACATACTGTTCCATTAAGAAGAAAAAAAAAATCTAAATTTCACCGAATGTTAAAATTAATTTATGCACAAGAGAGTTTTTGTTCAGATTAACTTCTCTAAAAGCTGATTCTTACACTAAATAAGTTAATTTTAGTTTCCCAATAATTTTTTTTCTTATTTTCTTTCCCTATAAACTGCATTTTCCCTATAAATACTCCAATGTTGTATTAATTTGATCCTTCCACACTTTGAATCTTTCCCCTGTGTTCTTCTTCATCATCAAGTTACAGTGCGATGAAGACACAATTGACATGATCTTTGGTTCACTTTTACAACAACTATTTAAATGTTATAGCATTCATAATTTTGAATGAGGCAAATAAATTAAACTCAAAAGCAATTAAAACGATCATGCTGCATACAATCGCGAATTTCATTCATTGAAATCGAAAACCTAAACATAGAACAGAGAAAAAGAGAACGGACCTGTTGCGAAAGCGGTGGTTCTACCGATAAAAGGTCCCAATACACAATAGACTATATTATGATATTATCCACATTATTTAAAAAAATTGTTATTTTATATTTATTGAAATAAAATAATAAAAAAATTGAAGATGGAAACATGTGAAAACTTTAAACTTCGTATTTAAAAAAAAAAAAAAAAAAAATAAAAAAAAAAAAAAGTTAAAAATTTAAAATTTTTTTTTAAAAAAAAAAAAAAAACAAATTACAGACATTTCCTCTGTTTTTCTTTAAGAGTTGAAGAAACTTTATTTTAATTATAAAAAAACTTTATAATAAGCTTAATATTTCTTATTTTTAGTGAGATAATTAGTTGAGTGTATGCATTGTTCTTCTTTTTTCTCCCAAATGGTTTTCTAAGCTCTTAGAAAAGTATAACTCACAAGTTTGGAATGTAACAAAGTATAAGTAAATATAAGATAAATGATAAAATAGAAGAGTATAACTAAGTTCACCCCCTCTTTTTGAGATAGTGTTTGTGAGAGTAACCAGGCCCATTAATAAGGCCCAACATTTTCATATACTTAAAGGTTCGTATGGAATAATATGTTAGCAAGCATACAAAAATTACTTATCAACTTATAAAAATATTACATAAAACATGAATAATATATTGAAAATACTATGCAAAGGCAAAAACACCGGAAGATAAAATATATTTAAAACACGGGTTAAATATATTTTTGGTTCCTTAATTTTCAATAAATTTTGAAATTAGTTTTGAAATTATGGACCAATTTAGTCTTTCATCTTCTGAAATATGTGAATTTTATCCTTTTAATCAAATTTTGTTTGGTTTATTTGATGTTTAGTACGCATTTTAGAATTGTATTTGAATTGTTTATATTGTTTGACACATTTTTACTTTAATGCTAAGTCAAATAATATTGTGAAACGCGTTTAAAATGTCAAATAAACTTAACAAAATTTGATTAAAATGATTAAATTCAAGTATTTCAAAATATGAGAGACTAATTTGGTCACAAATTTTAAAATAAACTAATTCTAAAATTTGTTAAAAGACCAACAACATATTTAATGCTTAAAATATTTTAGTTTTGCAATAAAACTTCTTTTATTTGTAGCCATGACATAAGTGATAATTAAACATACTTAAAAAACCGTTAATGATTTACGTAGTCACTAAAACTATAAGTGATTAGTATAATTATTTGTTAGTTAACATAACTCTTCAGGAGTTCTTAAAAAGGATGTCAACTTAGTTAAAAGTTGAGATTAACTAAACTAAAATTGATGTTAATTTTTTTCATTAGACTTTATTTAATTCACGACTTAGTTTCTAAAATGAAAAAAAAAAACTTAAAACTATATTCAACTCCTCTTTTAAAATTGATACATGTAAATATTTTCATAAGGTATTAAATAAAATGGACCAAAAAATATTGTTAGATTTGTCACAGAAAAACAAGAGCAAGAAACCAGATTCATAAGTATTATGGTCAAAATACACAAATCAATTTAGCTTTTCTTGTTTTTTTCTCATGTCTCCGTTAAGTTCTCCTTTGTGCATTACACGAATTACTCCTCTCATACGTGGGTCAATCAAAATAAACTTGAGAAATCAACATTTTTCTTTAAAACTAAAAAGTATAATATAATAGCGATAAATATATTTTATACAATAATTTTATAACTTTAAAATATAACTTAACTGTATTACTTTTATTTTAATATGTCAAATGATATTTTAAGTTAATGATTGAATTGTTTATATTATTTGACATGATCACTTTAAAAATTAATCTAAAACATTACTTGCACATAAAAAAATTAACGTTATTAAATTAAAATAACTACAATCATCCGTTTTTAATATTTGAAACTAAATTATATACAAAATTTGTTATAAAAACAAATTTTAATTAATTTCGTTTTTAAGTTTAGATAAAAATAAATATTTAATATAATGTAATAAAGAATAGTGGAAAGAAAAATAACTATTATATTATTTTCTTGACATATATAAAAAAACATGAGAGAGGAAGTAATCGATTTGGAATTAAATAAAAGGTTAAATATATTTTTGCTTCTTTAATTTTTAGTAAAAATTAGAATTAGTTATTTTTGAAAATTTCAAATTAATTTAAAGTGTGTTTGGGACGGCGTTGAAAAAGTAATTTTGAAAAAATCGGTTATCCGGAGAAAAAACTAATAATATTAGCTTCTCTTTGGATGTCATTTTTTTAGTTTAAAGTCAATTTTAAAACCAAACATAACATGATTTTATATTAAAATAACAATTACACGTCAATCGGACGTGAAACCAAACACAGTCCCTTATCTTTAGATGTGTTTGAATTTAGTTCTTTAAAGTTTATTTGACATTTCATATGCATTTTTAACTAACATTGAAAGGAACATGTGTCAAATTGTCTAATTAAACTAAAATACTATAATAAATTGGATTTAAAACGTCAAATAAACTTATAAAATTTGGTTAAAATGATTAAATTTACACATCTATTGAATTGGAAGACTAGATTTATTCAAGATTTCTAAGAAAAATTAATTTTAATTTTTACTAAAAAATAAATGCTAAAAACATATCTAATACTTAAATAAATAAACAAACTTAAACTTTTGAAATTATGAATCAAATTAAAAAAAAAATTATTATGATTGTAGAAGAATGAAACCTACCTATTATATTACATGGGAGTGAGGGACAAAGCATATAAGAATGATGAGATCAGTGTAGGTAGGTCCTCATACTCCACTACACTCTCATTATATACTATCATTGCCCTCTACTTCTCCCTCTGCCACACCTATTTTCATTATTAATTAATTAATTAATAATCCTTTAACAATCAAATTCAATATTCACAACTTTCCTTTCCCACACCACAGATACTTTTTCTGCCAAATACCATTTTCAGACCACTCTCATTAATTTTTCCAAGAGATCAAATCCATCTCAAATTCTGAATTTTTCAAAACTGCATGATTAATTGTACAAAATATCAAAATCATGATGCAGATTAAAACAAAAAAAAAATCACAAATTAACCATTTTTTAAACATTTAAGCTTTATTTCTTCTATAAATTGAAAAAGTTTAAATATATTTTGGAATTTCAAATTACCATAACAAATTATGTTTTATTTAAAAGATTAAATATGGTTTTGGTCCCTTAACTTACATTGAATTTTGAAATTAGTCTATTTCAAAACTTTATATTAATTTAGTTCTTCATCTTTCAAAATATGTAGATTTAGTGATTTTAATCAAATTTTGTTAGGTTTATTTAATTTTTGTACGCATTTCATGATTGTATTTGAGTTATTTATACTATTTGACATATTTTTACTTGTTAAGTCAAATACTATTATGAAATGCTCATATCAAATAAACTTATTTAATAACTAAATTTACGTATTTTGAAATATGAAAGACTAAATTGATCAAAAATTTTAAAATTGACTAATTTTAAAATTAATTAAAAGTTAAAGAATAAAAACATATTTAAACCTATTTTAAATTATACATTATTTTGTTCTAAAAAGTTTGAAAGATATGTAAATCATCATTCAACAAGTCAAAAATGGGAATACTTTATGTAAATCATGACTCAACGAGGCATATCCGAATATTGTATTATCTTTCAAAAATTCAATTTATTAAAATAATTGGATCAATCATCATGATATATCTCTTTTAAAGTCTAAACTTTTTTTAATAATTCCATCTTTAAGAAACATTTAAGAAATTTTGAAAAGAAAATATATCTAAACCTTTCGTAATCTTAATTCCTAAACTATACAAAACTATTAAATTTAACGGAACATGTTACAATTTATTTCAAAACTTTATTTATTACACGAAAGATACTTCACACACTATCTGTTAAAAAAACTTATTTATATAACTTTCACAAAATTGAAAAATAAAATAATTTATAATTTAATTTTAAAATAAAATACAGATTTTTATGACACATTTATGTCTAAATTAAATTAGTCTGACACTAAAATGGAAGGATTTAAAAATTGAGCATTGATGCTGAGATGCGTAGAACGTAGGACCCGAATGCGAAAGGACAAGGGGCATTTATGTAAATAAACAAACCCAAATTTGTTGTTGTGGGACAGAGCAGCCGCCACAGCCCGCATTTCGCGGGCTACAAACATCGTTTCTGTCTGTCTTCACCGTTTTGGCGCCAACTCGCTTTGCTTCAAATTTTCACGGGCAGTTCGGGCAGGATGTGACTCAAACCGCGTCATCACAAAAGAAGTAATAATAAAATAATCAAATATTGTATGAGACGTACTTCTAAGATAAATCGCGTCATCACATGCTTAAATATGTTTTTTACGAAATTTTGAAGTTAGTTTTCGAAATTTTATTCTAATTTAGTTATTTATTTTTAAAAATAAGTTGATTTAATTTTTATTTATTAAATTTTGTTAAATTTATTTAATATTTTAAGCGAATTTTATAATAATATTTGAGTTAATATTAAAATGAAATTTTATGAAATGATGTAAACAATTTAAATATCATCATGAAGTGCGTTTGAAACGTCAGATAAACACAAAATTTGGTTAGAATAACTAATTTCACGCATTTTTAAGGATGAAAGACTAAATTGGTTAAAAATTTTAAAGAATGATTAATTTCAAATTTAACTAAACCTTGAGGGATAAAAGCATATTTAACCCCTATATATTTTTATTTTTTTTACTAACTAAATAATTTGATTATTATTCCTATTTTGTTATCTTTAAATTACTAATTAACTTACTTTATTAATTGAAAGAAGAGAAACAAGAAAACAAAAGTAAAAATTATATCATCTTGGTGGTAAGATATTTATATGGCAATAAAAAAAAAAGATATTTAAGAAAATATTTTTTGTAATAAAAATTTAATGTTATCAAATATTTATTTCAAATAATAATATGTTTATGAGAGTATAATAAACCTGTAAAACTCGTATTTCTGGAAGTTAACACAATTTCTAAATAAGTGCAGGTTTGAGGCATAAAGATAAATTTGTTTAATAGGTTTAATATGATTGAAGTATCTTAATTTTTCTTAGTGAAATTTAAATTTGTTATCTTTTATATACTTTATTCTTTAAATTTTAAAAATAAATTGATATAATTTTATATGTCAAAAAGTATTCTAAATTAATATTTGATTTAGAGCGTATTAAATAGCATAAAATACTTAAAAATATTATTTAATATTTTAAAATTTTAACACAGATTAAAATAATTATATTTATTTATTTTTAAAATTTAAATATCAACTCTAAATTTAAGACAAAAATAAATTTTAATTTTACCTTAAAAACTAAAAACATATTTAATTATTGTTTAACCGAAAGTGTTTTGTGTTTAAATTTTATAACGTGAGTTTGATCCCAATCTCTTTTTTATATGAATGGTATTTTTTAATGTTTCTAAAATAATAGAAATGGAAAATTTGAAAAAAAAAAAATATAATATTTTTATTTTTGTAAATAATAAAATAACTATATTTATTTACTTTTTAAAAATTTAAAGACCAGACTCAAAACTTGAGACAAAAGATAAATTTTAATTTTATATTAAAGCTTGGACACTAAAATTCGTTGTTTAATTGAAAGTGTTTTTGTGTTTAACTTTTATAACGCCAGATTGATCTAAACCTACATAATTTTTTACATGAATGCTATTTTTTTTGTAATGTTTCTATAATAAATAACATGAATGGAAGGTAATTAATTTGAAAATAAAAACATGAAAGCATTATTCATTTTTGAATTTTTTTAGTCTAGATTTTTTATTATTTTTTTTATGTTATTATCTGTTAAACATTAAAATATATTATATTAATATTTTAAATTTTTCTTTTAAATTTTTTTTTAATATATTTTAAAACGTTAAAATTATTGATAATCAATATATTATTTATAAAGATACTATCGAGAAACAACGCATAGAAAAACTATCATAAAATCCCAATTCAATTTTTATAAATGATTAAAGATGTATATCGATATTGTTAGATAGAGAAGATAGCATCTTTGACAAGGAAAAAAAAAAATAGTGACACGTCATCACTATGCTATTACGTTGGTGTTGGGTTCCAAATTTAGAATATTTGATATGCTTAGGATTCCTTAGAAACCCATGTGTATGTGTCTCTTCTACTCTCTTTCTTTCATACATTGGATTCCTTCTCATCATCTTCTTCTTCTTCTTCTTTCCACCATTTTTTTCTCTTTCTTCATTTTTCTCCATCAATTAATACTTAATTTTCTTTTCTTTTTTTTTTATCATTATTTCTTATGTATCATCTCCAATTAAATGCACCTTGTGTACCATATATCTTCCACCTACTACTACCCATCAACTATTATTTTTCTTCAAAATTCAAACCACTTTTATTTTGCACCTTTCAAATTCGAGATGGGTTTTTGGTTTCTAAATCAAAACAAAATTTTTTAATTTAGAATAGTGTAATATTAATTGAAAATTACCAAGTTTGAAAAAGTTAAATAACTTTTCCTAGAAAACGAAAATAAGAACCATGAAAAATTGTAGGAATTAAGAATATACTTAAACCTTGTAATATGTTTTCTTTTTCTTGTCTATGGAATGTAAAATTATTATCAACTTATTTATACCTTGTTGTTAATAATTTGATATGTCTAATAATTTCATATGTTTAATAGCCAAAGTTAAGTATAATTTGTTTTTCCAATTTTTTTTAAATAAAAACATGACAATTTTAAAACTCCAAAACAAACAATATTTCAAGTCCTTTGACGTCTGTCAGTGCAAGGACAAACGTCAATTTCAGCAATTTTTTTCCCTTCTGTTGGTGCGAGTTGAACGTTGGGTGAGGATCGAACTGACGTAAAGGGACGTCGGGCTCTTATTTTTCGACGTTACCTAACGTCAGTTTTTCTTTCAGACGTTAATTTTAACGTAACCATATATGACTTCGGTATTTTTATAGACGTCAAAAACAAAAAATAATATATGTTATAAGCACTTTTTGTGTTAGTGTATATGTGTAGTAAGATTGAATGAAGAAGTCGTTTCGATACATCCAATAAGTCCCGAACACCAAGCATAATTTAATTTTTTTTTCACTTTCTTAAATGTTTTTTAAAGACAAAACTGTGACGAAATTTCACATTATAAAGTGGACAATATTTTGAAAACAATGATTGTTGGACGGATTTGGGTCGGATAAGATCATAGTCGATTAGAGTATAATATTTATTAGATTATAAAGTTTATAGTTATATGTATTACATGGAAGAGTAATGAAATCAATAAATGTGTATATTATGTGATATATAAAGTAGATGTTGTTGTAGTAGTTATAGGGAGAAAGTAGAGTAGTAGAGTATGGACCAAGCTATGGAAGGTAGAATCCATGGTGAGAAGTCACAGTCACTGCAAAATGGTTGCAGAGTTAGGGTTTGTGCACTGTCATACCACACTATATGTCAAAACCCTATCTGCAAACTCTGTACTTCTACATTCATATTTCCTCTTCACACCAACAACACTTTTTCAACCATCTTTTATCATTTCTTTCTACTGCATGCTACTCATTTTCTCCATTTTTTTTTGGGTCCAAAATAGTTAATTTATTAGTTACTCTTATTCAGATTTTCTGAGAATAAAATTTTACAGTAATGATAACTGATTTTTTTTATTTCATTTTGAACAGCAATTTGGTACCTTATTTTTTCGGTGAATTTAGATTTCATATATTTTTCAAATTGTGTAATTTGAAGCAGTTTTAAATATTACATGTGTTTTTTATTCTGACATTTTAATTAATTAAACTATTTATTTATGTTATGTTGACAATTTGAATAATATGGTAGATATAATTTCAACTGTATGAAAATTAAAAATATATATATATATGAAACTTAAACAAATCATGGGTTGGATAAAAATTACAACTTTTTAAAATATATGAACAGTAAAGATATAAAATAAAATAAACCCAAAACTATAAGGCTTGAAAAAAATACACATATTAAAATTTAACCTGTTTTTTTTATTACAACAATTACAACAATTTTCAAGTTATTGTAAATAATAAGTTTAATTGTAAAAAAAATATTGTAAATAAAAACCATTTATTGTAAATAGTACAGTATAATTGAATGTCCTTTAATACATGTTTATTTAATTAGTAAATTTTATTTGTTATTATTTTTACCTACTTATATTAGTTTAATTAGTGCAAACGAATATAAAATAGAGAGAAATAAATAGATAAATTATGGAAAAAAAAATCATATTAAACATGTTTAATTAAATATAAAACTTTTTACTCAACGTAAAATGTTGATCTACAAGAGAATCACATAATATATTACTTTACATGAACTAGATCCTTAATAAAAATAAAATAATATTTATTAAACATAGGAAAATACATATGGTCACCAATTAAAAATTATTTATTGCTTTAATTGAATATATCATAATATTGTATACAATATATAGCCATCTAAATCAGTACAATATAATATCACATCATCATTATATTTAATAATTGAACTAACTTATATTATCATCATTATATTTATTAATTGAACTAACTTAGATTATCAAGATGTCAATTAAGCGAGACTATCTTGTTTGAACTAATTATAAAAGACAATAAAAACTATTAATATTTAAGAACAATATATATAATCATACAATAAATGCTAATTTTTTCTACATTACCTTTGTCTTGCACTCAAACATAATGCTTTTAATTTTCTAGCTAATTAAGTACAAGAATAAAAAACCCTACCCACCAAACCAAACTACTAGTAAATAAATAAATTACAGTTAACAGATGAATTCAAAATTCACTATTGGGTAAATGTGATTATAGGGTTTATCGTGGAACTTTTTTATTCATTCATAATAATTCATCTAATCAACACAATTAAAACTCTTGTTATGAACCAAATGTACTCCTCAACCTCATCGTTCATAGAGGAAAAACATAATTTAGATTATCGTAAAACATCTATGAGCTTAATAGTAGAAATTTAAGTATGAGTTTGAATTACATAATATAAATAAGAAAATTGAACATGTTAAGAAAAACTTACATTAGAAATTGTTTCGTAATATCATATATAGATTTATTTATAGTTTCTTGGCATTGAATATATTGTCCAAATATCTATCATTAAACGATTATTTTGTTTAAATTAAGAAAGTTATTGAGTTAAATATGTTTTTAGTTTCTAAACTTCAATACATTTTGGCCCTAAACTTTAAAAATTAATGAATATAATTCTTTTAACTCAATTACGTTAACTTCTTTTATGTGCTGAATGCATTTCTTAATAGATATTGAATCGGAAATATGTCAAACAGTGTAAACAACTCTAATACTAACATGAAATGCGTGCGACACATAAAAAAGTTAACATAATTGGATTAAAAGGACTATATTCATTCATTTTTAAATTTTAGGGACCAAAATATATCGAAGTTTCAGAGATGCACGAATTTCAATTTTGGATCAAAGTTCAGGAACTCAAAACATACTTAACCCAAAATTTTTAAATAGGTGTATCACATTATAATGATTAATTCATCATTTGACGTTGAATCTTCTCATAAACATCAAAATATGTTCATTAATCATCACTACAAAAAAATCTCTGATCGATAACCAAATTTTAAGGATGAAAAATAATTAGTCAATATGTAACTCACTTAGCTACTAATTTATAAACTAAAAATTATTAATAACTAAAATAGTTTTTAAAGTAGTCTCTAAATTAGTCACTCTAGTGAACTTATCTCTAAATTGATTACTATTATTAACTACAACGATTTTAGTTATCAAAAAAAATTATCTCTAAACTTGTTCATTAGCAGCCAATTTAAATACAAATTTATGTATAAATATGTTTGGTAGAGCTAATGTTAGTAACTAGAGATGGCAAATAAACCCGTGTCCGTGGGTATCACCCGAACCCGTCCCCGTTTTGACGGGGAATCCCCGCTTTGACTAGGTATGGGTATGGGTATGGGTAATACCCGAAATTTTCAACTGGGGATGGGGATGGGGATATATATATACCCGCCCAAATACCCGTCCCCGCTTAAATTACTAAACTATTTATAATTTATTAAATAATCTAAAAAATATATATAAATAAATAATATATTTACACATAA
>Ga0209589_1001500_pt1 | contig 38632 bp, 23 predicted proteins | sample CowpeawhiteBW_FD_187525 | JGI IMG/M metagenome (GOLD analysis project Ga0209589, IMG submission 187525) | Root nodule microbial communities of legume samples collected from California USA - Cow pea white BW (SPAdes) (version 2) | ecosystem: Host-associated > Plants > Roots > Nodule | place: USA...
TAAAGGTAATAATGAAAGTTAAATAAACTATGATATGTAATTTAATTACAAAGTCGTAAGATAAGTTACTTTGAAATACTTAACACTTTAAGAAACAAAAAAAGAAGACTTAATATTTTTGTGTCCATTAAACTAACTTGTAACTGTTTTAAAATATTAAAATAAGTCAATTCAACTCAAATAAATTGATTTGTCATAGATTGAACCAAAAACAAGTCAATTCAATCCAACTCATTTTTTTTTTAATAAAAAATTGTAACTTGATTTAAACTAAACAACACAAAATAAATATTAATGACATACTAATCCTCTGCCTTTAAACACACCTAACCAAAACATATTAATCCTTTGCTTAAATGAGTCGTGTGGAAGAGGGTTATGTTATAGAATGACTTGACGAACTTTTGAGTGATCTATTTAATTGTCAACTCTCTTTCTCGTACATCCTTTTATGCATTTTTAATATTGCTGGCTATAATATATTAATGCTTTTAAAATGTTATTTATTTATTACCGATTGAACTACCGATCACACGTACAAAATTTATAATAATGTATCATCAATTTCAAGAAAGAAAGATCATTGAAGAAACAAAAACGAAATTTTGAAGGTCAAAATGCTACGAGGAAGTATATATATGAAATTATCATACAACTCGTAGTACTGACATTCTGATAAAGCTATAAAAAAAATAAGAATTACTTCTTCGAAATAAACCAAAACGCATATGCAGTGTTAACCGGATACACGATATTGCCACTCGTAAATCCTGAAAATGCTTGCACATAAGCAAGATACTCGTTCATCTCATTCGTTTGAAGACACGTTAAACTGTTTGTTTCAAATAATAAAAACTACAAAGATACAATTTATTGAATAAATAAAATTAAATAGAGAGAAGAAAGATCATACCTTACATAAAATAAAAAGAAAGAAAAATATTTACATACATAAACCTCTACATGGAAGCTAAAAGGTCTCTCATCTCTGCAACAGATGGGATTGTCTCCGTAGGGTAAATCCTAGCCACAAGTTGGGCAAAACTTTCGTACTTATCAAGAAACTCCTTCTGCAAAAATTTAAAAAATACGATTAATTTGCATGCATTTGCAGCTTAGCTTTACAATCGCAAACCTGCACTGGAAAAATACTTGATTGCGTGAAGTTGGAATAAATGTTCACACAACAACAAAATTAAATCCAATTTAATAGTAGTTCAAATGTAGCTTAAACTTGGCAAAATTGCACTTGCTGTCAACCAAACTAGCGAAACACTTGTCAAACACTTCACTGACTCTTGGCAAATATTTTAGTGAAAAGCCTTGATTAAGTACAACTTACCTTGCATTTGTCCCATAAAGAGGGTAATAGTTCCTCTGAAGTCAAGTTCTTTTGCAGTTTCTTATACATCGTAGCAATGGACTTGTCCACCTATGTAGAGGGGAAAAGACATAAGTTCAAAGGCAGACATGAGTAGAGGATCTTTCAAGAAAACCAGAATCACCGTACCCCAGATAAACTGGATTTTAACATCTTCCGAAGATCCATTTTTGACAGTCCAAGCTGAAAAGGAATCTGAAATTCATGCAAAAGAATGGAACTCTGTGAATGTTGAAATCAAATTTAAATGTGAAATTTGTGTAACTAAATAATTCACAGTTCCTTTCCATGCATCCAGGAAAACATAGACAAGAAAACACAATGTTATGAGATGCATCAGCAAACGCAATTCTTCAAGCTCATATAATTCGTCAGTGGTCATCCTTAGATGCCGGTACTCAGTCAATGAAGTAGCTTCAACCACACGAAGTTCATTCATCTGAACCATAGTCTGGGTCTTCTTCTATCACTCTTTGATATTCATCAAATGAAGTTATCCTTTTTAGAAGAGCGACCATATTACACCCCTTTAGTTGACAAGTGTTTCAACAAGTCCACATCAGTGACCCCTAGTCAGTAATACACTCAGCCCAGCAATCTATAGGACTTTGTTATATCGTTTGAATCTCTTGGATAGTTGATCACGGTCGATTCTAGAACACATGTGGGAAAATTGGTTATAACTGCTAGTAGTGCTCACTGTTAATTGAAGGATTGTATTGCCAATTATTGGCCGTTGTACTTTGTTAAAAATTCCAGTGATGAAAAAATAGGAGGCAGAGAAGAATAAATTTATCATTACGTAGCATCTTAGTATAGTTAACTCATTTCCTAAAATAGAACAGTACCCTATCATATGTCCTACTTGATCAACTGACTTGACCTTCTATGCTGTCCAAGTTCGTTCGTGAACTCCTTCCCCCACTCTTTGAAAGGGTACTCCAATCTACAAGGTGACTTAGTTTCTCTCCCATAAACACAGTGATAGATGACTTAGTTTCAGTATCGCTAGGTGGATGTAAGGGAGGTTTGACAATTAACTTAAAAATCACTTAGTTGCTAAGCAGTACACAACTAAGGTCTTAAAGTAATAATACCTTTTCTCTGTTAGCTAAAATCCCTTGTCCATTTCTCTCTACGCAGCAAATAGGTCATTGACCATTATACTAATTATTATTAAAAATGTCTTCCTTCATTATGGTCTGAATAAAGAATATACAGTGCAACAATCACCTGGTTTTGCTGCGCAGGGTGATTTGGAATTAGTTTTGCTGGTTAGGCAACGCAACCATATAAGGTTATATTCATCAAAATAGTTTCCCTTACAAGAGGAATTTAGTAAGGAATTTTATTATTCAAAATAAGTGCCAGAATAGATATATTTTGATAAAGTAACCCATGATGCTAAGAAAGGAAGTAACAGTCAGTTGTAATATATGAAAATATTTTATCATATCATACACTGATACAACCTGTGTCAAAGGTACCCGAGAAAAAAGAATGACAAAGAGCAGGAAATAAGGGAAAAGAAAGAATGGGAGTGAATGGGAGTCAAGGGCCCCCCAAGCCAGAGAAACCCTCGGCTCTAATTTTCAATTATCAGTACCTCATACCTTAACAGAAATGCACACATAATACTCCACTAACTAACTAGCAGCCAAAATTCCCTTTCTAGTCCTACCTTTCACAAAAGAAAAAAAAAAATTATTAATTAGATTTGAGCTTGTGCCTTCGCCGATAAGTCTGAAATGGTTTATTTTCCCCTTTAGAGGCACTGTTCCTGTCATACAACTTAGACTATCATAATTTATTCTCAAGGTTAGTTTCTTACTTTCACATTAGGGCTTAGGGCTGATTATCATATTTCTTTATCAATTCAGTGATTCATTCTCTCTTGTTTTTCTTCTTCCTTATATATCTAAATCATCATTATTTCAACAAGAGAAGAAACATTGCAAACAGTTTGTTCAATAATAGAATTTCTAGACGTTACAAGATGCAGTATAGCCGGAAGTACCCTGGAATCTATGAAGGATAAAAATACAGCATTATACACAAACCTCTTCAGGTGGAACAGTGAACATCAAGTCCTCAATCCTTCGAGCAAACTGAAAAAGGCGTTCAAATTGCTTTCCAATGCAAAAAAGTGATCATCAGTGGGGTCCCACGGATACCAATTCATGTGTATTGACACAAAAAATGGAAAAAGAAAATAGATTATACTCACATAGTATATTATCATGCTAATATGACGTGTACAAGCTTGTTCATAGGCTTCACTGGCCTGATGATAAAACTTGGCCAGAGTGGGCACAATGTTGGCGAGGTCATACAAACTGAGTAAAAGAAGCAAAAACATTGAAAAATAGAAAATGTCTTTTTCTGCAAAATCAACCGAGTAAAATGAAACAGCCTTTTGGCAGAGGAATTACCTATTCTGAAAGGCAGCATAGTTCTCAAAAAGAAAAATATCTGCATACTTTGGTTCTGTTTGTGCAATTTTTTCTAAAGTAGCAAACATTATGCTAACCTGTCAAGCAACATTCCCACCGTCAGTGTTATGGTAACAGTTATGCAGTAAATTGAAAAAAAAAATATTAAGGACTTATTTCCTCTTATGTAAGCTACAGACAAAAAAATATAATCTGTAAACCACTGAAATTTCTCATATCAACTATCAATGCAGTTCATTAAGAATTATAATTATAATTTACCAAGGATTCAACATCATTTACAGAAAAAGAAGAAAAAGACACTGTTAGTTGTTGACCATGGGGTATAAATACGCAGGCATAAATAATAAATAAGCTTAAAACATTTCACTAAACGACAAACAGAATTTATCAATCAAATGAATAATTCAAGATAAAGAAAATTTAGCAAGAACTCATATTATAGAATACGTCCATTCTACAAGATGGCATGGAAATGCTACACCGCATCTTCGAGAAAAGAACAATGTTGCTAGTATGGTTCCACTAATTTTCCTCTATAATATTAATATATTTTAATTAGTTGTGCTTATTTCTAATTTCTGATACTCATTTCTTATATGCTCTATTTGATCCAAGAACTAGACAACTAAAATCTATAATGTCTACCCCCTGCCTCTTACTTTAATCTCATTACTCTTTAAAAGTATGTGCTTGAATTGTCAGCAAAATCAAAAGGAATCATAAAACTGGATACAGATTTTATCAAATCACTTACAAATTTTGTATATGCTTGGTCAACCAAATCCCTAGACTGACCCTGGATGTACTGCTCCATCCGAGTTGCAAGGGTTGCAAATCTATGTAAAACAGTTGATGAAGTATTTAACATCAATCACAAAGAAAGACTTGACAGTTGACATAAATACATACTATTGCAGCAGTAACGTCTAATTGCTTCCAAAAGAAAAACTATAGTCTCATAAACATCATTATCCATTGAAATGATTTTATCCAATCTGGGTATAGAACTGTACCTAATTAGCACATTGATCTTAGACCAATTTTAATACAGTTTAAACAATTAAAATTCGTGCTCAACTTGTACCACAATCTCTGTGTAAACTCAACAGGAAAAGTAAAATTTCCAGGAGAAATTGGAAAAATCATGTAATTTCAGGAACCCAAAATGAACTAATCCAGTGCCGGTTTGCAGAAAGCAGGGTATCAGAATAGAACAATTATACTGTAACATTTTCAATAGAGACAAAATACCATGTTAAGATCCTTTCATGGGATATACTATTCTACATCTCTCATTCTATGTTCCAAACTTTGCATAACTGGCTAAAAGAGCAGCAGATAAGTGTTGTACTACTATCATTACAAAGAAGAACTTCTTATTAGTTTGGAGGAGGGGACAGCTAAAAAAAAAATATTTCACCTGGGAATATAGGAGAGGACACCCATTTGGCGAACATTCCGTTCATTTCTTTCAATTTGATGGCAAGCTTCATCAACAAACTGCAAAAACATTTCCAATTAAATAAATCAGGTAAGCATTTCAATTTACAAATGCAATGACAAAATAACCTTCCTCATGGTGCTAGTCACCTACACGGTTGAACTGCATAGATATCCGAGACTCCAGGTCACGAAGTAAATCACGCACAAATCCTGCTGCATCAGCTTTCTGACCAGATAGATAGCGCTCTGTTATTCCATGCATTGATATACAGCGTAAAGGATCAATCTTGTATGCCCAATCCACAACAGCATAGAAGTCTTCCTGAAATCATATAAAGAGTAGTTTTGTAGCTGTATTCACTGAATTTTTAAACATATTAAACCACTGCCAACATCTCAATAAAACCTGACCAATTATTACAAACAGGCGTATTCAGTCTTAGTCTGTAAACTGAAATGATGTTGGCCTTCTAAAGGGTTATGCTTCATATTAAATGTTTTCTTGTATACAACAGTGGGTGGATTCGAGCACCTAGCTACTGTTACAAACCTCTCCTTTGTCAAACTCTTCTGCTTATTGCAGACATCTTGTATAAAACTATTGCCTTCTATACACCTTAAGCAGAAATACACAGATATGATGTTCACACTGCTACCAAGGGGAGAGGTTGAGAATTAAGACAAATTGGGCTTCAAAAATTTATCTTCAATTTACCCTGGATTTGGTTTCTTGAAGAACACAATATTTGGAGAGAAAATGAATAAACATTGAAGATGGGATCGCCTTCACCATTATCGTTTATATTCTAAGCCACTTGGTAGCTAGAGCTGATGGACAGATTAAGAGGTTGATAGTTGGTCTGGAAGGGATTTTAGCACCTCCATTTGCTGATAACACTTTGTTAATGGAACCAGAGATTGATTCTTCTGTCAATGTTCTAACTGTCATAAGATTATTCTTTGAGGCCATTTCTTGACTTATAGATTAATTATACTAACAGAAGTTCAGTAAGGTTCAACGTGAACACTTATATTTAAAGCACTTTCACTGCTTCAGCTTGATGTCAACCTCTCATATATCTATTCATCCCATGGGTAGTAATCCCTGTGTCTTACTTATCTTTATGGGATCCAGTGGTTTGAAAAATTTTCCAAGCAATAAAATTGTAGGAGTGCACTTCATTTTGGGAAGTCAGGTTACAGACTTGTTTTCTAGCATCCTTTAATACTTTCTCCAATGTTTTGCATGATTCCTTTGGCTGAGAGGGAAAAATCTACTATAGACCATTTCTGAGTTGGGAGGTTTGTTTTAGACCAAAGAGGCATAGGGTGTCACTGTAATTTAGGGTCCAATAATGTGGCATTGACAGCTAAAAGTTTATTAGGAAGGTCGGTTTTCTTCTTTATGGTATAAAAGTTGAAGTTGTGGCAGTCTGGTTTATACTATAAGAAGTGAGACACGGAACAGCAAATCCCTCAAGTAAATCTATCTAGTCCTTCAAAGTTTATTAGACAGGGTTTATTCTCCTCTAAATTTCTCCTATCCATCACTTAGGTGACAATTTTCATATCAAATTTTGATTTTTAAATAATATTGGGTAGTATTAAAAATGGACAAGGTCTAAGTCGACCCTAAAAGCTAACTCAAGGCATCAAATTGTTTTTGGTTGTTTTCCTCTTGTAATTATTTTCAGTTCATGACAGTCTGACTAACAGTTTTTGTTTGGACAAACCTATCCAGAAATTCATATCTCCCTAGAAGGTCAGGTAATTGAGGGTTACAGTTCGGATCTGGGACTCATTTTCCTCTGCATTGTTCAGCAGCAAATTTTATTTGGAACAATCTTTATGGGATTTGCAGAGAGATTTGATTTTGTCTAAAGTATCTGCATCTGTTTCTTATGAAATCTAGACATTTAGGCTTCAATAAAGAAACTGAGATTCTTGCTGTTCTGTTCTTTAGATGGAAAGGAATGCATTTTTCAGAGGAACCTCTTCTCTAGCCAATGCTTGGAACACAGTTATTTTTACGTTTGTTTGTAGTGTTCTTCACATGGATTTTATATGCAACTAGTTTCTAAATGTTTTCTTATGTAAGTTTCTCATTAGGATGCTTTATCCTTAAGGGTGGGAAAAATAAATAAATTAGACAGAACTATTGTAAAACATAACTAAATTCTAAAAGTGTTTGGATAAATCTGAACTGTATAATTATTTAGATAAAATGAAATGCATTATAGTTTTAGTGAATGGGACTAAACTAAACTGCTCTCAATTGCTATTGAACTATCTAAATTTTTCGAACTATTATTAATAGACATCTCATTTTAAAACATAATTTTAAATCTCTCAAGTTAGAGTTCAATGTTGTTCACATAGTTTTATAAAGAAACAATTTACTTTAGTTTTTTTAAACAATTCAATATTTTGTATGCAATTCAATTCAGTATCAATTGAATTTTTTTAACAGCTCTACGTCCCCTACTTTTGTACCATTTGTTTCTTCCTTAAACAAATTTCTTTTTTTCTGACCCAAAAGACTGAACAAATCTAAATCTTATTGTCTCTCTTGCCACTATGCTAGCTCCAGATTTCTTCATCTCACAAATATCAGAAGCAGAAAAACTTAATTCAGATATAAAGAGCAATCTGTACATACTTGTATTCCATCAAGTAAATCCTTAAGTGATTTATTCAAAGCTTCAAGCTCAGCAGAAGTTTTGCCTACAAAATGGAAGATATGGTGAAACTCTTGAAAAAAGATACAAAGGGAAACTAAACTGAACTATCTATCTGAACCTTCTGCGTACATACATACATAAAAACACACACACACACACACAGAGTAAAGGAGACTTCAAAAAATAATATTATCAGTTGATTGAAACTTTTAATTTATAACAGCTGTTGATCATATATAATTTTAGTAAGGATTGTATTTAATGAAGAAATCAGTAGCTCACATTAATCTTATTTATTATATATTTTAATATTATGATATTAAGTAGTAACCATAATTATTATATTACTATGTTGCATTTACAAGACAAGATATATATAATGAAACACTTAATTGATTACCCCTGTTATAAACTATGCAATGATTATAGTAGACACTTTGCAAATAAATAAGTTTATATATGTCACTATATTAATTCTCAAATTACCATTTTCTTGAATTTTTAATATGCAACTAGTATGCAAAAAAGTGAATTATTATGTTTAGTAAGTAAACTAAAAAAGCTAACCTATTCTGACTTTTATAAAATTTGATAAAATATATGATTTTAAAATAGTTTACGAATCAAAGGCATAATTTATAAAAGACATTATAAAATTTATTTTAAAATGCATGAGAATAATAAAATCTATTTACCAAAAAAATATTTATAAAACAAATAATTATTAATCCACTAATTAATATTAAAATACAAAACTAGTGAAATATATATTTAATTAGTATTGCTCACAAAACATTTTAAAATAGTAAAACAAAAATGGTAAAATGACTTTTTTGAAAAAGATAATGTAGTTTTCATGTTCTTTATGTGATATTTTTGTAAATAGATAAATAAATATATTTGTTCTTTCTATAATATTAATTACTGTATGTATTTATAAGTAACGAATTGTATATTGTCAACTTTTTTCTTTTTATCTCTCAAAATAATGTGATTCATAATAGTATTCAGTGGAAATTAAATGAATTCTTCTTATGTTGGTGTGTATATGGTATGCTTATCAATATCAAATTTTCACCTTTTAACTTTATATCAATTTAATTTATTATTTTACATGTATTTTTTCATGTTATTATTGCTTTTACAATAAATATAGTTAAAAATAATTCATAATAAAAACATAAAATTACATGTTATATAATATATATACAATAACAAGAATAGCCACTCTGTTTTACACACACATAAATAACTCAATATTAATTTAACATTTGTATTGACAAAGTTCATACAGGTATTGCATCAACTCATAATAAGTTTTAAATATCACAGTTTTTTCTAAAACACATTTGTTTTCTAAAATAACATCCACAATTTTAATGTAATTATAAGTTGCGAACTACTAAATATTTAAAAAAAAATTAGTGACACATTTTAAAAAACAACAAATGTAAAACAGGTCTATACTAATAGATTAAAAATATTAAACATAAAACTACTATTGGTAAGACAAAATTACAGGCATGAGTACCAGATTTGCCGTCATTCTCATCAATGTCCATAATTCCCAAATCATCATCATCATCATCATATCCAGTTTTGTTTCCATTAACAACACCTCCAGGAGGAACAAGTGTAGGGACTTCAAAGCACATGAAGTGTGCAAAAAAAGAACTCTGCAATTTATGCCATGAAAGAATTACACATTTGAAATATTAAAGACAAATCTCTGCTGGAAATGAAACAATATCAAAAGATCACAAAGATCACCTCATCCACCAGAAGTGGGATAAAAATCGTAAGCATCTTCGCATAAGCATCAGAGACTGTGGAAGTATCAGTAGCATTTACATTTTGACCAGAACCTGAAGAACCTTCGAGCCAAACAGTTGGATTTCTAGATGCTTTAGTACTAGCTCGAAGCTCATTTGCAAACTCACGGGCCTGTAAAAGAATGTGTGAAGCCTTAGACACCAAATACTAGGCCTACCATGGTATAAAATACAATAGAGGTTAAATGTGTTTTAGGCCTCTCAATTTTCCGCCAAAATTGGTTTTAGTCCCTACACCTTTAATAAGGTGATTTTGGAACCTGTAATTTTGATAATTGGTGAATGATAAAGAAAGATTATGGCAAATTTTTTTAATAAATAAGAATAGTATTTAATTTATATTTTAATTCCCAGAAGTAAGATGTCAAACTCCTAGGGTCATTATTCTAGTAAAGTTCCATAAAATGGTACAAGATTCATCAACCATAAAAAATGGGGACCAAAATCATCATTTTAAAGTATAGGGAAAAAAACTGATTTTGATAACAAATGAGACCTACAATGCACTTTAACAAAAATCCCATTAGACCCAGAATTCTAATATTAACTAGAAGACATCTTTAGGTCAAATACCAAATTGCAATCACAACTCAAAGAACTCCAGTTAAGGAAGATCAAGGAGGATCTGCTATTCAAGTATTAATAAAATTAATCCAGGTTGAAAAGTACATCCCTTCTTCATCTAGTTAAGCAATGATGGATTTTTTATTTATTTTTTATGTATTGATTAGCGAAGAAATCATATTAATTATTTTTTTTTTCACATTGGTAATTATGCTCCATGCTTAATTACAAAAATAAAGGAATGCATCATAAGAAAACATAAAAAACCAATATGAAGTGCAACATACCTCCCTGCGAAGAAGCAAGTTTAGAGAACTGCAATAAGCTTTTCTCAGCGGACCCAAGCAATTCTTGTCGAGACTCTGCAAGTGTCCAGAAATATTATTTAGGTAGAAAAAGAGAATTACTGGGCAAATATATGCCTCCAAAACAAAATTCAAGCAGGAATAGTAAGGACTAATTGATTTGAGAATGTGATTTCTAATTTCATTTTCTGCTCTTACTTTTTGTACAAAAAATGACATGATTTATTTATTTGTTTTCGATCTTCAGATATTTGTACAAGGAAGAGGGGAATCAAAGTTCTACAAAAGCTTTGAAAATAGGGAACAAAATGAAAACAGAAAGCTTTTTGTCAAGGTAAATAGGTTCTTGGTCCCAAATATTTAACCTTCAAATGTTGCAGAAGACGTGCATATGTCCTGCACTTGTACCGCAGGTCAGCATGATCTGGCCTCTTTAACTGTCCTCGCTGTTTAGAGCAAGCAGAAAAAATGATACCAATAAATTCAATCCAAAGACTCCAAGGGTAACAATTCTATAACAAATTTGTAGAAAATACCTGCGAAAAGTAGCTTTTATCACTTATCATGAAGTCCACCAAACTAGCAAAATAATTTCTCAAGAATTCAGATGCTCTCCTGACAAAAGTAGATTTTAATTTTTCAAGTTCGGCACGCTTTTCTTTAACCTGTAAGGGGTTGCAGGAATCAGAACAGATGGTTTTTAGGTCCGACACATATTTGCCATATCAACCAAAGCCAGACTATTTTCACTATTCTTTGTGATGCCAAATTCGTAGCATTCTTGTAATTATCCCAGACAAAATGATAGAAATAATGGATGAAAAATCATCAATCACCTTGAAAAGATTTCCATTAAAACTTTTCTAACAAATACAACAAGCACTGTCTCACGGATAATTTTGTTTTCTGAATGGCTAATTCATGATTGACTGATTTTACCAAATGATTTTTAAGAGAGTAGTAAGAAGTGAACATACAGCTCTCATGTTTGCATAACTAGGGTCTAGATTAGGCGCTTCAAGGCCACGCAAGGCACTAGTCAACCATTCACATGCCTCAACATTTTGGAGCATTCGAGCTTCATCAAATGAACCTCCTGTCAAACTTGCAGCATACTACACCCAACAAAAAACTCATTAAAATAAATACAAGCTAGGAAGTTCATTTGGCTTACATTAGGATACAGGGTATACCTCAGAAGGGACACGCAACCGCTCAAGAAGCTTATCAAGCTCTTCAATGAGAGATTTGTTATTAACTGATTGCATTTCCAGATTGTTATTGCGGGTTTCTATCTGGATATAAGAAAAGTTATAAGGACAAAGTATATTAAGAGACTAGTACTTCTCAAGAACTCCAACATCAGAAATTACATCACCTGGATAACCTAGAAAAGCAAACAATACTAAAATTGCATAAAGCAAATTTCACGGCACTGCAAAAATAGTCATTTTGAAGAAACAATTGTGACCATAATTCACACAAACTAGACTCGCTGAAGCTTATAAATTATTCTGTTCCTAATTAAACTTGAAATTGGGTAGTGTAAAAATATCTGGATCGCTGTTTCTAGGCTAAACATATAGCAGAATGTAGATGTTTTTATTTTGATATCTTGGTTTACCTTTTAACTACTCCCATCCTTATATGCAAGACCCTTTTCCCCTAAAATACCCTTAGCTAATTAGCAGTCTCTTAGCCAAAAATAATAAATGCTAGAAATTAATGACATGAAGCCTTTCTCTTATGAGGATCGGACTAATACATAAACTCCCTTACCTTACCAAAGGAACAAGGAGAACTAAACAAATGATTCATGTTTCCAGTAAACACTGCCATTGCAAACAGAGTAAATTGTATCTAGAAAATTTATATTTTTAAAGTGAAGGGTACAGGTCCTTACTGATGCAATATCCTCCCTCATGTGCCGGAGTTTTACATTGAATATGCTTAACCATTCATCCATATCTTCCACAACACTGGTTGCTGCTTCAAGCCCTTGCATAACCTGCGCAAGGCACACATGTAGCATGAAGCAATCTATAAAAGCAAATTAATTTCTAATAAACTAGGGAAAAAGTGGCACTCCTTGCCTTCGTGATTTTTAAAAAAATAAATGAAAAATAAAAAGAGCAATAACGAAGATTAAATAACAAATCGCAAGTGGGGGTTATTATTGGAAAAGTAGATCAAGAGATAGAACAAAGACTAAATAAAAAATAAAGATTGTGCGAAAGAAATAATAGGCAGTTAAAGGAGTAAAATAAGATATACAAAATGTGTACATTAAAACATCATATTCCCTTTATATATATTATATATTATAGATTATAGATTATAGATAACTAATGAACATGGAGATTTGTGAAATTGATTTAGCAACTCTATTAGTTTAAAAATGAGAAAAATGAAATAGTGAGATACAGTTACAACTTGAAATATCAGCAAAAAATATATAGTTTCAAAAAGACAAAATCAGAGAAAGTTATTGATTTCATAAAAAAAAAATCGAGTCCAGGATTTTAAATAACCTAATCATAGCTTAGTTAACAGAAAATCCTAGTTCAGTCTATAATGTAAAACAAAGGGAGAAAGTTAAGCCGCCATTAAACATATGAACCAAGAGGCCTGATAACAAGAACATAGCCAACGGCAATACCCACCAAAGAAATATCTTAGAATTTTGGTTCACAGCCTCATTCAATTATTATATACCAACTTGTAAAGTAAGAATTGACCAAGTTTTATAAACTCTATTCAAGTTACAACTCTAGTTGATCTGGGAATAAACACTCCTTTCAAGGTTGCAATTAGGCAACACAAAGAGCCAGCAATTAATGTGGGTCACAATAACCGAAACTAATGCGGCTTTTTCAACACACCACTAGATACCTAGGGCTATGGGCACACAAAGTTTGACAATGCAACCTAACAAGTCATTAGATCTTGCTCAACCCCACAAAATTAGTTTCAAAGGGAATAATTGCCCAAGCTTTATAATCTCTATAAATCATATCTCTAATTGATGTAGGACTAACACGTCCTCAACTCAAGGCTGCAAATAAGTCAGACTACGGGTAACAAAAACTTCCAATGAAGAACTTCCAATGAAAGGTCATAACTAAGAATGGTAATACCTCATCCATCAAAGGTTCACTTTCTAAAAGAGAATGCACATTTGCTGCTTCCAGGGCCTGGAGCTCCCTCTTCAACCTTTCAGAAAATTCTTCTGCTTCACCAATACCCATCACATAACTGCACAGATAAAAATTAAAAAAGAAACTCAACCATTTGTTGGATCATACTGGCACTGTAAAATAAGTCCTAATACAGGATTTAGTCAAATTGAATTATATACAAATCTAACTGTGTCATCTTAACTTTGACAAATATGTTACAATCATTATGTTTAACACCATCTAATAATTATGAATTCCCTGTATCAATATGAATCATAAAATGTGGCCAGCAGTTTTGTAAGGGAAGACAAAGAAACTCAAGTGTAACCCTAGGATTTTATGAACCTGGTTCCACAATTTACCGAAAACATAGGCCATTATTTCAAGAAAAATCTTATGATGAATATCTAGCCTCAATAAGACAGAAGAATAGAACCTACGTTCCCAAAAGAGCTTCCATGTCCTCTTCCTCTGCCTGGGAGACAAGTTCCTTTTCAACATTAACTTTTAATTCTGCCTCCCTCACAACAGATGATGCAACAGGACCACCATCTCGCACTTTATTCTGAGCAGTAACAGAGGGTGTATTTTCCTATTCCACAGTTTACGAAAATAAATAATTACAGCAGAAAACTTACATTCAATAATTAACTAAATAATGTAATAAGAAATTCGCACAGAGACAGTCCAACACTGTGCTTGGCTGGGAAGTTAAGAGGGAAGAAGGATATAAAAGGAAATGGAAAATTTAACTTTAATCCTTGTCTGGGAGATTTTAAAGGACGGGGAAGAATGAGATGTATTCCCCTTGGAAACCCATACCCCTCAACTTGGCAAGAAAAAACTGAAAATTATTCATTCAAATTAAATAAGGACAAGTAACTTATTTCTTCTCTGCTTCACTTTGAATGGAAAGGAATTTTCCCTCCCTTTTAACTTCATGAAGGAGATTTAACTCCCTCCCCTTCCCTCCCTCTACCCAACTTCCAAACATACTAACATCCCCAGCTTGAAGTCATAGACATGATGATATTCACGTTCCATACAGAGTAGCAATAAGCAAATAAAAATTAATTATTTATTAAGCAATAGAGGTGAAAGGAATTCAGCTCGTTAAAACAGAAAGAGGGCTACTTGATTATAAAGAAGCACCAAAATTAAGAGATTATATTGCACCTTAGCCCAAAGAGCCATCTCCACAACATCTATACCGACAACCTTCGGAAGGCGACCCAAAACATCTTTGCATATGTTCAAGATGCAAAGAAGGAGGCGGTTCCTACAAGATAAGTGATGGGCATTATGAGAAAATTTCCATCCCCTCACACAGAACTCAACCACTAACTAAACGTCTATGCATAGATTTTCAAATGTAACCTGTCATCAATATTGCGCATGGTCCATTGAGGAGGAGCCACACTCTGGCTTCTAAGGTTATCAAATCCCTGCAAGATACACAAGCATCAGCCTAACATGCATATAGTGGGGAACACAACAAAAACTAAACTCCAAAACAGAGAATGGTAGTAAGTTTCTCATAGCTTCTGTTCCTGAAACTGAGAGCCTGTGTAGAACTAGAACATAAAGATCTCATCCATTATAGAACTTTACCAGAGTAAATGTACATCCACTGGGATCATTTGCTACAACTTCCACTTTTGACAGATGCTTTAGCTTGTATAGCTTTGCAGGCTGCAAGCACAACAGTTTTACAAAGTTGAAAACGCTAGACAGGATGGTGAAGAAATGCCACTCAAAAAAAGAACACGTGACAAGAAACAACATCTAATGAGGAATCTCTAGCTACTCTGAATTCAATTTGAGGGGAGGGGGAATCATATCTTTTCTCGATCAAAGAACTATTACATAGTCCAGCTTCTCAGGTAAGGAGAAAGGGTTAATAAACCCTCGATTGTGTCTTATGTTGAAACTGACTTGACCATGGTTGTCTGGAATTATTATATAATAATTGCTGGATCATCAGCTAAAATCCAAGCATATGAAAATAAGAAAAAGAAAAAGAAATTACTTCAAGAACTCCTCCCGTAGAATACTTCAATACGCGAAGAAAAGCCGATGTCCTCTGACCCTTCGATTTCGCTGCAGCAAATACCACGTCATCACCAACAACTACACGAATGTAGAGTTCAACAAACAATTAAAACACAACACACGCTGAAGAAACCACACACAAATACTCCCGCCTTAAGATCCAACAAGCTACATATCACAAAAGGCACACGAAGTTAACCAAGCATTACTGCATAAACCATAACTAAACCTAATGCGATGTGTGGAAGCTTCAAAGTGTAGTTATAAAACCAAAAAACAAAATCAATGTTCACATCAGAGTAGTTAATTTAATTCCTTGAAAGCTAATAAAACACTGGTGGAATCTCGAGAAAGCAAGATGAAAGTAGCGAGCATAGGAAACAGTGGAATCGAGAATTGTAGAGAGGGAATTAGAGGAAGGTAACTGGAGAGAGCGAGAACCCTAGGCTTGGCCATTTGGCGACCGAGCTTGGACGATTTTCCTAAGATGCCGTGACTCTTGGCGACGCGAAGCGCCATGACGATCTTCTGCTTCGGATCCTCAATTGCGGCTTCGCAAGCTCGCCGGAGGTCGCCGTCATCGGCGCTCGATTTCGCCATTTAGCGTTCGTCGCCGATCTCGAAGCTCCTATCGTAACTGAAAGAGAGAGAAGAAGAAGAAGCAAAGTAAAAAAGACCGTAGCATAGTAGTCACAGTCTAAATGAGAGAAAAACAGACTTTTCTTTGAACCAGAATCTTCTGCAATTCGGATTTGAACTGCGTGCATCGCCACCGTTGATTTTACTTCTAGATGAATTAATATTAATAGGAAAGTAAAAGAAAATAAAATGTATGGTGAATGATTGAAATGTAGATTATTACAGTTGTTTTAAACTGTGGAGGATCTTCTGTTTTTTGTTGAGTCTTTGTTTACTTTTGTTTTACCCACCGTAGAACCTGGATTACTGGCAGTCAATTTTGACGCAATTCACCGTTGTCATAGACCAAAAGCTTAGTTGTTTTTTCTTTTTACAATTTTTGTATTTTACGAGGATTAATAAAGAAAATAAAAAATAGAAATTAATCTTCGTATAACGATTAATTAATATTCTTTAATATATTGGCACCTTTTAGCTTCATTTTCTTTTTCATGTTAATATATGTATATAAGGTTTCATTTTTATATGAAGTATACAGGGAATAAATATTAGAACAGTAATTTTATTTTATAAAACGAAATCTCGGTAACAAGTTACAGTACTTTTGAACTGAATACATATTTTTATATTTTTTTAGGGGTGACAATGCAGTTCGGTCGGTTCTATTTAGGTTTGACTGTATTTGGCTCACATAATGCGGGTTAGTTTATCTTATTCCGTATTTTTTTATACGAACTAAAAGATCTAGCATGTTTCGCATAAGTGCGGATAATGTGTTTGCGGGTCGATTCCTTTTTTTTTTAATTTTTATGATAAAATTTTCAATGTTTAAAAAATTGAGAAATTTTAACAAGTTCACAAAATTAAACAACGACTTTGGGGGAGTTAGATGATAAATTAAACAACATTTTCATCATATTCATATTTGTACTTTGACCTACACAATGTATTTCTCAAATTTTAGCACATTACAAAATACATAATATTTGTCTTTACTAGTCATACAAGTATTTGAAACTTTAATACAAGAGTCCAGAAGAAAAGTAACTAATATATACAAGTGCAAGTTTTTTTTATACTGATTTGTAGGCCAGCCCGCACGAACTGCGGTTTTCTCCGGACTTGTGGGTTCACTATCTTGATCCGGCCCATGTTATTTTTGCGTGCCTACGGATTGGTCCAATAGGCCAAACTCATATTATTACTCCTAATTTTGTTACATATATTTTAATTTGTTTACATTATAATTTAAAATAAAATAAATAGAATAGAATATTTTACCTTTTTTAACTAGTTGCTAACACTGTTATGTACAAAGATGATAAAAATATGATAGTTTTTTTACTATTTTGATGTAACTTTGATAGACTCGTAAGATTTGAAAAATTAATGAGTTATAGATAATCGTGTTTAGTGATAATGACTTCATATAATAAGAGTGCAGTTTAAGTAACACTTCAATTTTAACCTAAGCACAACAAATAAGTTTTTGTGCAAATTACAAAATTGTGTTAAAGAAGTCGTGCTTTAATAAGCATGTCTTTGACTTTGTTTAAGAAGATTGTTAAACATATGAAGCTGTGAGCCATAAGACAATTTAATTTTTCTAAATGTAAAATCATAATCTCATATTCAATTATATTTAGTTTCATTATGTAACTATTGGAAAAACGAAAAAATAAAAAATAGAACAGGAGGAAGTCATGCATATATATATATATATATATATATATATATATATATATATATATATATATATATATATATATATATATATATATATATATAAAATTTTACGTCTATAGAGGATGTTACATTAAACTCCAATATACATGCTTTTTTATTATAACCTAATAATTTATTTAAAGTTGTATATTTTATTAAGATTTGATTAAGTTATTTATCAGTGCATATTATTCAAGGCAGAAAATAACAATTTTATATTCAATTATATATTATTTTTATTATTTTATTAGAGTGGGATAGAACTCTTGCCAATTTATTTAATAATAGAATTTTGAATTGATTTATTAACATATAAGTATAAATCAAATAAGTGTAAATAAATAAAAGTAAAAAGGGTGAATTGGTTTAAAAAAATAAAGTATATTTAAAAAGTTTCTTATTAAAAATGTTGTAAATGACGAAAATATAACCAATTCGGGGAAATTCTTTTAAAAAACAACTTCAATACATTTTTTAAAATTTTCTTGTTGTGAAAACTAGAAATATAAACTAACATGAGTGAATTTGTTTTAAAAAATAAATGTAAGGTATTTAAAACAAAGTCTAAAACTATTGTTGTTGATGAAGTTAATTAAGTGCAATTATCAATTATTGTCAAAAAATAAGACAAATTCAAAATAATGAGTAAGATGAAGAAGAAAGACACAAAAATTATTTATATTGATTTGATTATATATATATATATATATATATATATATATATATATATATAATATATATATATATATATATATATATTATAAAATTTTAAAACAATTTTTACATCTTGCATCTTGCAATCCAAATTTTTCTAACACTAATTAGTGGTTATGTTTAGTGGGAGCTAACCATCATTGGTCCTAGTAATAGGTATTTGCGATTAAAACAAAAATAAGTGTTGAAAAAAATTGTTCCTTGGAATGATGCTTAATTGTTTAATAACATTTGTTCTCATTAAAACAACTATGATGTCTCTTTAGAAAGAATTTGACACATTTGGTGAAATCATTTATTAAAAGTAAAATTTCAATTTTTGTTTCTCGTATACAAATTTTAAAATAAATAAATAAATGAGATAAATATTATATAAAATCACAACATGTAAAAATAAGATACAAAAACTCTTTTAAATTTCATTCTATCATGTTTAATAAAGATTTGTATTAATTTTGTAGTAATTAGTCAAGATAAAATAAGTTTCGTCATAGTTAACAAAATAACTCAACCCTAGAGTCATTCATTCAACTACTATAATTAAATTTTTATTTATCATAAATTTTATTGTTTTACAATAATTATTATTATATTTATTTCCCCTAAACAAATTAAATAATAAATATTTAAAACCAAACAACAATAAATAAATAAAGAGGTCAATACGTCTGAAGACAATATAAATAAATAATTAGTTTAGTGTGTAATTGGAACTATGAAGATAAATATAATAAATAAATAAATAAAATCAGTTCTTGATTGAAGATAAAAATAAATAAAATGAGATTAGAAACACCCAAGTGAGTAAATATAAAAATAAAATAAATATGAATAGATAAACAAATAAAAAATAAGATAATAATTGTTTCATTCTATTATCTTAACGATGATAGAATATATGTCTTTTCCTTTGTTCTCTTTCTTTTTTCCTCTTTTCTATTTCCTTGTTTTCTTCTTCTTCTCTTCCATTTTTGTTTCTTCGTTTTTCTCTTATACATTTCATAAGGAAAAAAATTCCCATTTACTTTATCTCTATCTGATGTACCTAAGCACATTTCTACTGTATAAGCATTAATTGCTTACTTATCTTTTTTATACAAAGAGATAAGCTTCTTATCCTACAATTATCATTATTATTATTATTATTATTATTGTTGTTATTTCATTTATTTATTATTATTTTTTACAAGAAATCAACTTAATCTCAAACTTATTAGCTTTAAGGAGGCTGACCACAAAGCTAAGCCATACTAGTTTGGTTGTAAAAAGGACGATCATAAAGACTTAACCACAAGAACTCAACCACAAGGACTCATCATAAAGCTTAGTCAAAAGCTCAACCACAAAAAGTTTAACCATAAGGGGTCTGCCATATAAGTTGACCATAAAAAGGTCAACCAACGAGAAACTCGATCACAAAACTTGGCTAAAAAAGAAAGCTAGACCACACACAAGACCTCAACCATTAGGAGCTTAATACAAACCTCAAACAAAACTCAACCGCAACACTTTGCTTTAAGATATCAACCTTAGTACTCAGTTTTATTACTAAGCTTACTCAACCTTAGTATTAAGCTTACACACATTTAAATGTGTGTTTTTGTGGTTAATATAGAAAAACAATATTGAAACAAAAACAAGCTTATAAGTCTTTGAAAAATTGGGATGTGTTCAGCAATTGTTAGTTATTTTTGTTTATCGAATACTAACATTTTTTATAATTTTCAATTAAGTCTTTGTCGTTTTAACTTTTCTGTTAACTGGATAATGTGACTGTTATATGATCTTGTCACCTTGCTTAGTTGTCACCACAAGAATTTTTTATCATTTATAATTTGATCATCGCTTAAATTTCGTACCCCACCAAATTAATTCAGATAAATGCAATACGTGGTAACCAACCAGAGTCGTCTTCCAACGACCAATGTTCTTGTTCAAAGCTTCATTTTCCAGACAAACACAACACCTATAACATGGGGGGGTTGGCAGATTTACGGATGTAACACAATACTGAAAACATAAATGCATATGTGTAAAAACGATGTAAAAACAACGTTGATTCCTTTCTTCAAATGAAAATCCACCAATCACAGATTACAAATCAAAATGGTTATACTAATTCTCATGAGACCCGAATTAATTACTAAGTGCAAATTAACTTGAACTCAAGTGCAATTAAGCAATGCACACAACCACGAATCTGTTACAGTTCATTAAGATTGAACACACAACGAATTTCACTCTGCAAACTAAGCATAAATAGAATGGTTTCTTCATTAAACCCAAACGCAAATTCAAAATGGAGAGATTAACAAAACTCAACCGAATAAAACACTAATATCAAGGTTTCAATTCATTCTCTGCAAAGAATTAACACATAAAATTAGTTCTTCATGGAATTCGAATTAGGGTTGAACAAAAATTGCGATTCAACCATTCAAATGAGTACAAATTGGTGAAGGAAACGAAAATGTGCAAGGAGAAAAAGGGGCAAGAACGAAAATAGTGCACAAAAACGTTAAATGCTTTAATATAAATGTTACCCAAGGTGCAGAAAACGAGAATCTCAACAATAGGTGTTATCCATAACTCATAAAATGTGAAAAATGAGGGCAAAGTGTGAAAAATTAACATGTGCCTCCATGGGTGACCTTCAAAGCTTCGAAAAGCTAAAAATGGAGAGTGGAGAAGATGATGGTGCAGCAGGAGCTGGGGTAGCAGCAGGGACAGGTGAAACTTGGGCAGCTTATGGTGCAAGTGCAACTCTTTGTTGTTGGTAAGGAGGAGGCTGCACATTTTGAACTTGTTGGTTTTGCTGTTGTTGTTGGTTGCCCCATCTTAAATTAGGATGATTTCTCCAACCTAGATTGTATTTGTTGCTCGACAAATCATGGTTTTGTTGGTGTTGTTGGGGCGACTTATTGTTGAAAATGTTAGCAGCATAGGCTTGAGGAGTATCAGAAGGTGTAGAAGTTGTGACCTGTTGCAAGAGGGGCAAGAATATGTGAAATGCTTAACTGACGTGCAAATGCCACAAACTCTTGCAGTAGAATGTTCAGCTCTTTGATTTGTAGCATGTTAGTTGACTAAGGCGGTAAGAACATCAATATTGGTCTCTCCAACTTCTTAATGTATTCGGCAGCTCCTACATCATGAACACCCCTAACAACAATGGCATCATTTCTTGCGCCAAATTGCTGAGAGTTAGAGGCCATGTTCTCAATCAATTGCCTCGCTATTGGGGTTGAATTACCAAGAGTACCACCACTTGCAACATCAATCATGCTTCTATCCATATGGTACAAGGCTTCATAAAAATACTGAAGAAGCAGATCTTCAGATATCTGGTGGTGTGGACAACTAGAACACAAATTCTTAAATCTTTTCCAATATTCATAGAGATTCTCCCCAAACTGTTGCTTGATGCCAGAGATCTCCTTTCTTATGGTTGTTGTTATGGACGTATGGAAGAATTTGGCCAAGAACAATCTCTTCAAGTCATCCTAGCTCGTGATGGACCTGGGTGCAAGGTAATACAACTAATCTTTTGCATTGCCCTCCAAGGAATGAGGAAAAGCTTTCTAGTATACATGATCTTCTTGGACATCTGCAGGCTTCATGATGGAACACACAACATGGAACTGCTTCATATGCTTACACGAGTCCTCACCTGCAAGTCCATAAAACTATGACAACAAATAGATTAATCCAGTTTTTAAAACATAAGGAACTTTCTCTTCAAGATACTGAATGCATAATGAGTCATAAGTGAACTCAAGTGCAGTCAGTTCACTCATTGTCCTCTCATGAGGTGGATTTTGAGCCATGTTATCAATTTCAAAATGAATTTCAAAATGATCATAAGGCTCAGTATGCATAGTATGCTCAAAATGATCAGTATGCACATTCTGATCATAATGATCAGTATGCACCTAAGTTCATGACTCATTGTGCATTCAGTATCCTGAGGAGGAAGGGAGGAAGTTCCTTATGTTTTAAAAACTGGATTAATCCATTTGTTGCCAAAGTTTCATGGACTTGCAGGTGAGGACCCGTGTAAGCATCTGAAGTAGTTCCATGTTGTGTGTTCCATAATGAAGCCTGCAGATGTCCAAGAAGATCATGTATACTTGAAAGCTTTTCCTCATTCCTTGGAGGGCAATGCAAAAAGATTGGTTGTATTACCTTGCACCCAGGTCCATCACGAGCTGGGATGACTTGAAGAGATTGTTCTTAGCCAAATTCTTCCCTACGTCCAGTTCAACAGCCATAAGAAAGGAGATCTCTAGCATCAAACAACAGTATGGGGAGAATCTCTACGAATATTGGGAAAGATTCAAGAATTTATGTTCTAGTTGTCCACACCACCAGATATATGAGCATCTGTTTCTTCAATATTTTTATGAAGGCTTGCACCATATGGATAGAAGCATGATTGATGCTGCAAGTGGTGGTACTCTTGGTAATTCGATCCCAATAGTGAGGCAATTAATTGAGAGAACATGACCTCTAACTCTCAGTAATTTGGCGCAAGAAATGATGCCGTTATTGTTAAGGGGAGTTCATGATGTAGGAGTTGCAAAATACACAATTGAGCATTTCATAGATTGTTGTCCCGCCTTGCTACAGACCACAACTTCTACACCTTCTGATACTCCTCAAGCCTATACTGCTAACATTTTCAACAATAGGCCACCTCAACAACACCAGCAAAGCCATGATTTGTCCACCACAATCCAGGATTGAGAAATCATCATAATTTGAGAATCAACAACAGCAAAACCAACAAGTTCAAAATGTGCAACATCTTCCTCACCAATAACAAAGAGTTGCACATGCACCACAAGCTGCCCAATTTCCACCATCATCTTCTCCACTCTCCATGTTAAATTTTCACGCTTTGCACTCATTTTTTACAATTTATGAAGCATTTAATGTTTTTGTGTTCTTGTCACTTTCCCCCTCTTTGCACATTTTCGTTTTTTACACCATTTTAGATTTTCTACACCGTTTGAATAGATGAATCATTTGTTGAACCCTAATTCAAATTTCATTAGAAACTAATTTTATGTGTTATTTGCAAAGACCTTGAAATTTTTTTTGTTCAGTTGAATTTTGTTTCTAAATTTGCATTTGGATTTAACGAAGGTTTGGATTTTCAATACATTCTTTGGATTCATAAATGGACTGATATCACATCTGAAATAGTCTCACAGTCTTACCTCTAATGTTCATAACGTTTGACTTTTTTTTTCTTACTGTTGAGTCAAAAAGGTTAAAATTTAAACTGCTACGGTTTTTTTTTTTTTTTTTTGAGTTTCCACGTTTTTAAAAATCATTGGAAAAAAATGATATCCCAACCGAGTTATATCAATAATACATTGTCAAAAAGGAGTTATTTTTTATAATTTTATATAATTTTTTTATAATTTTGTAATTTTATTTCAGATTTCTTCTTTAATTAGTTTTAAATTTTACTTTCATAATTTTAAAAGATTTTTGAATTTATTAAAAAGGCATGTTAATTTTATAAAAATTTTCTTCATCATTTTATTTTTTTAGTTGAAAATTTTGTAATTTTTTTCATAATTGTAATTTTACAATTTAATTTTATTATAATTTCATAATTTCATAAATTTTATAATATATTGTGAAATAATAATAAAAAATCAAGTACAAATATTATTGTTTGATAAATAATTGTTTGATAATAAATAATAAAATTCTTACTAAATTTTCTAATTGACATAATTGTTCGTCAAATATTTGGTTATTTGACGAACGAAATTCATACCTTTTTTAGGTATCAAATTTTGTATCAGTTTTATATAAAAATTTTGTATCAGTTTTATAAAAATTTTGTATCAAATTTCTGTAATATTTTTCATAAGGAAAAAGGACTTAATAAAAATACCAGAGTTCTCACATCTTTTGAGAAAATATTAAAAGTTCAATTAGATTTTAATTCCCAATACAGTTTTGACAAAAAAAAGTATAAACAATTTCATACTTTTAAAGAAATTCACAAGAATTTATTTTAATTTGAAGTTTCAAAATCCTGGTACAACAAATTTGATAAAATATGAAAAACAAGAGAACTAGTTGGGACAACATAGAAAGCAGATAAAAAAACATGTTCCCAGAAATCGTGCCGATTAAATTCTAAACAGATAAAACAAGTTACAGTCTATTTTAGAAAATGAATAATTCAATAACCCACTTACATCTATCCATCTAAAAACAGAACAATATAGAATTTATTTTTCAAAGAAGGAAAAAAATATAAAAAAAAATCCTACAATGGGATGAGAGAAATGTTGCACTCAAAATATCACAGACCAGGGAGAAACGTCACTCCAATTAGAAACATAACGCAAGTGAATCTTACTTTGATGATCAAGTCCGAATAAATAACGGAAAGTAAACTCGTCGAATAAATTATACTGCCCTGAACATTGTATTATTTTGTAATCCTCAAACGTTAATGGGCTGAAAAGAAATAAACATAATTCACAGATCAAACAGTTAGATTTGATAGATTTCACTCAAAAGAAAGTACATAGACAAAACCAAAACAAAAAAACACAATCACAAGGAGACATCATCCTCTCAAAATGATAGATGAGATAATGAAACATACTCCAAACACCACTACAAAGAAACAAATGGCAAATGATAATGTATGTATCATGGTTAGAAAATCAAATAGAGAGAATTAAGAAGAAATCAAGTTATCCTAAAATGTTGGCCAATTAAAACGTGATTTCAAATCTACAAACAATATGAACATGATAAAAGAAAAATGAACACAAACTACGAAATCAAATAGATATATACGTCATTAAAAATAAACGCATCAAATAATGTAAGGGTGACGGAAACCTAAAGACTGCCAAGAGATCATAATCAATTAGTGGTCATGATCACAACCGCACATTCTTTGACCCTCCGCTGTAAATTTAGTAATGCCCAAGAAAATAAATATCAAACTAGCAAGTTGAAATGCAAAAGAAAAAATTAATTTAAGAGTAAAAGAAGAACTAAAGCTTCACAGTTCAAGGAATCTTCTGCCACTGTTTTCCACGATCCTACCCCACACATCTCTGTAAAGAACAACGATACAACAAATCTATAACTGTAATAGCAGACGATATTTAAGAATATAAAACGAACGAAGAACAGAACAATAGATCAATTTAGGAATTAAAAACTGAGGGGAGTCGCTGATAACATGGTCCAAGAGATGCTCACAACAACCTCAAAGAGATGCACGACACTAAATGAAAATAATCCAAACACCGCTGCAGAGCAACAATTCACAATTCAAGCCATGTTTGGTGATCAAGTTCAGAAAAGTTAAATAATAGAAAGGAAACTCATCGACAAGCCATGATATCATGATATCCTAAACCGTTATAAGCTTGATCTATAAATCCTCAACCGCTAAAAGAGGTCTCAAACTCCGAGCTGAAAAAGGAATAAACACAAATACCAGCAAAACAACAATTTCATATGACAACAAACAACCAAACTCTAAATACTCAACCGCCAAAAGAGATGTCATAGACTCCAGAACTTGCTGAAAAGGAACAACATAAATACCAACAAACACCAATGTGAAAAAAGATGTAAGGGTGACAAAACCTAATACTTCACAGACATCCATTGCCCGTCTTCCTGTGCAGACGAAAAAAGTAAGAATTCAATAACGCTCTTAGTAAGAAAAAGTATAGCAACGCGATGACTTCACATTCATATCAAGCTGAAAGGCAAAAAGAAATTTACGAAAAAGGGGAAAAGGGTTCCATACTCTCCCCGTCGAATAAAATATTATAAATAGAATTGGTATTAAATCCAGAGATCTTCAATCAGACAAAACCACCTCATCCATCGATGATGGCAAAACATAATATAATTCGCCATAACCCTACACAAACTTCATCAAAAAATAAAGTAATAAGAAGCACATCAATCACCACCGAAACAAAACCAACAAAATCGAATCGCCGAAGAAATACTAAGAAAACCAAATCAACAAATCAACGAAGCAATAACTAGAAAACCTCGAAGAAATACTAAGAAAACCAAATCAACGAAACAATACAAAACCAAATCAACGAAGCAAAACCAAGAAAACCGAATAGCCTAAAATAAAACTCAAACCCCAAATTCATATGACGAATACAAGAAACCAGTACCTATGAATGACACGAGGGAACATTAGGCCAAGGCGGTATATATAGAAAGGGAAAGAAAAGATGGACGGCTGAGATTAAGCAGTGGGTGAAAAATTAGACGGTGATGATGCAATTAAATTTTAAAATTCCTGATACTTATCCCATACTCCTAACGGTAATACCCTAACGGCTATACTCCTAACGGTAATACGCTAAGAACTACTCACTATAGTTATTAATTGATATTTAAGTAGTGTTTTATTTTTATTAAGAGATAATTCTTTAATTTTCCTATTCAAGGTAACTAAAATTTTAAGATTTTTTAATCTTAATTAACTTGAATTCAATATCTAAACATTTTACTTTTTACACATTATATAAATAACTTTAATTTATCTGATCAATTTTAAAATAATTATTTTTTAAATTAATACTTAAAAAAAATTCAGGTTATTAATTTTATTATAATGAGACACTTGTGTGAGTTTATTTTTTTTAGAATGACATTTTGTTGCCATTTCAGATTTTAGAGTAATATATTATTATTCTTTCAGTAGTTTTAGGTTTTTTTCATCAGTGTGTTTATATTTATCATCAGTGTTTTTTTTCATTTCATTTTTCTCAAGAGAAAGGCTGTAGCATTTCGATTAATAAATAGGTACCTTTCAGTATATACTTTATAGAAAAACTTTTGATATAACTAGAAATATTTTTTAAAAGATATTTTCATATTTCATTATATCTAAACTATATTTCCAAAATTCAAATAAATTATTTTATCTTTGTTTGAATAAATTAATTTAATTTTTGTTTAAATTTAATATATACTTAAAATTGAAATTTTAAGATAAATATTAATTAATTTTAAACATTCAATATAAAAAATGTTTAAATTCTTATTTTATTTGGAGAATTTAAAATTTTACACTTTTTGCATAACCAAAACATTCAATTATATTTTCATGATTTTAAATTTTGTTCCTACATTTTCTGACATATTTTACTATAAATATCTTAACTTATCTAGAAAAAACCAAAGTACTTTTTTCGAAAAAATATTTATTCAAACATAAAATCAAAGTTATATTCTTAATTATTCTTTAAGATGTATTTCAAGTATTATATCTACACTTAACTAATAAAATATCTGACATTTTTTTAATTGAGCATTTATTTTATTTAAAATAATGTTATATGATACATTATTAGTTACAAATTCTAAATATATTTATGTACACGAATATTTATTTATTGTGAATTCGAAAAAAAAATTATCCCATGGAAGTTTTATTTTTATTTTTAGTAGAATGAAGTTTTGTTACCTACCTATTTATTTACATGAAAATATATTACATTCTTATACTTGCTTTCATTGAGAATTTTAAATGATTTAGAATTCGATCATACTATATTTATCTAAACGCATCCACACCTACATTATATAATAATTGTTTAATTCATTATCAGTGTTATTTACTTCACCATTTTTTATACATAATATATATATATATATATATATATATATATATATATATATATATATATATATATATATACTTCTGTTTGTCAGAAATATTAATCAACAGTTTTTTTATTATTTTAGATGTTTAAGATATTCTAATTCAATACAACATTATTTTACTGATATTTTTTCTATTATAGAAATATAGAATTTTAAGAATATTTGAATCTCAATTTGTGTTAAATTAAATTAAAATTTTAACTTTCAATCGTTTTATGTTTACTTTAATGATTCATTTTAAATTACATTGTATTTTCTTAACATTTCTGATACGAGTTATATAATACACTTCCACATAATGAGGATACAATATAAGCATTTTACTCTCAAGACAGTTTATGTCATATAACATATGTAGTAAATAAATAACTTGATTAATATTTTAAATTTCTCATTGTGATGATTACTATTATTTTATTATTATTCTTGTTATTATTATTATATTATTAATTAATGTTTATAATTTATTATCATGTATGATTTTATTATTCTATTATTTTCTTTGTATTATATTAGTACTGTAACTACACTTTATAATTTTTCTTTCTATCACATTTTAGTAGATTGAGTTTACTATAGTTTTATATTTTTATATTGTATTAGTATTATTTATTTTACTCAGTGTTTTCATCTCTTTCCTTTACATTTTTTATTTTAGTATTTTTAAAGAGAATGATATTAAAATCTATGGATAAGTTTTAATTTAGATACCGATTATAATACTATTTACTTTTAATATTTAATGAAGTATACTAGTATTGCAGTTTGTACGATAGCTTGAAGAGGTAAATGCTACAGTAAAAATTGAAATGTATTTAATATTAGTATAGATTACTTATAACTCTACCATATTTATTAAATAATAAATATTAGAACTTCATAAATTAAAGTCAGCATAAATTAAAGTGAAGTAATAAGAAACACACACTTTTATAATCTGTCAATAAAATATTGTTAGAATAATGACTAGAATTCATTATATACTATTAAATGATGAAAGAAGTCATTAAAAAGAAGTGTTATAAACCAAATTATATATATTAAAAATATAAAAAGTGTATAAAAGAGTGGAATGTCCATTTATGTCTATTTTGTAAAAAACACTTTCGAGAAAGTTCTCGGTAGAAATACAATGTAAACAATGTTTTAAAAATGGTGTGTCTAACCACAAAACAATACTTTATTATTATTGTAATATTTTAAATAGTGGAATAGTATAAGACTCAAAATAGTCATCGATATACATTATATAGTTAAATATTTATATCTATTTTTTTTTTCAGTGAACTTCAATTATTGAGCACAAATAGCTCTAAAATCATTGGTCACAGAAAATCACAGGTAACAGACATCAACTACAACTATCCCCTAAACTAATAAACCTTATAGGCCACATCTCATTATGCAACTCCTCTCATTTTCTTCAGCTTTTGTCAGGCTTGTTATTCTTAGAATAGTTCAAGAAAACATTGAAGCTAAAACCAATAATTTAACATCCTGGAACTTAATCTAACCCCTTTCCTAAAAAAATTAACCAACACAACCTTGAAATGGTTCCCTCTTATCATGTAACTTCTCTATATCAGGATTCTTAACGGCTTCTTTTTAAGCTTTATGATGTGTTTCACAGGTGTCACAACACAATGCATCACAAGCTGAATGAATATACGTATCTGTTTCATCAGTGGTTCGAAGTTGTGCTCCGGTTAACTGTTTCATTGTATGCCTCACATAATCATTGCCATCAATAGACTCTTCTGGAATAATTGCTACATGTCTGACAGAAAATATCTATGCCAAACCAACCACATAGGGCAGCATTTATTTACTCTAACTAAATATAACAGACACAGCAATTTCACAATTCAGGAAAAGATCGATTTTATTATAGAAACTGTGTTGGGAAACAGGTTCAAAGAAAAATATCTTATTTGTTTGATTTCTCTTTCTATCACTATATTCTTTCTGAAATAACCTAATCACAGAGCTCACAATAAACAATTAAATACAAATTATAATCATTCACTGACTATGAGAGAAATAAGGAATGAAATAGATAAATGTAGGTAGGCATTGCTCTCAACCAATTTAACTAAATCAGCTTTGCAAAGGTTTGGCCTTGCGGACATGGCCCATACTATTGACAAGATCCTTGCGAGTACAAACAGGAAAAGTATTGATGTTTTGGAATGCTTTCAGCCTCCAAAGGACATAAGGGAAGCTGAGCTGATCCCTAGAAGTGAAGCGAACCACCTCATTAAACCAGACGCACATCAATAGATTAGTTAAGGGTGTATGCTTCCTGATGATAACAGAGGCTTCACATAGAGCTGCACAGCACAAGTTTAATGGAACATTTTACAAAATATATGGGCAAAGGGGGAGATACAGTCCAATGTAAGCCAAAGTTTGGAAAAAGACCAAATGAGAGGATTGAAATCTATTGACAATTTGATATACAGCAAGATCTTAAATGAAATAGAACATGGATTTTTTTTTTTTATTGAGGAAAAGAAGAAAAATGTAAAAATTATTTTACTTTTAGCTAATAAAATATGATCAGTGCATACCTTTTTTTCCATTAAATCTCTTGTCTTCGGGCAAGCCATCTTTTCTGTACTGATTCAGTTGCACTTCAACTTCCTCTGGCTTGGCTTTGTTCTTCTTGACAACAGCTTTAGCCTCATCATAGACACTACTGCGAGCTCCATGTTCTGATATGGCAAGCAAAGATTTTGTGCGCCAAAGAAGTGCTTCCAACACACCTAGTGGGTCTCTCCGAAATTGGGACTTAGAGTCTACCCAAATTGAGTATTTAGCTTGAGGAAAAAGGCGATGGCTTAACATCTGAAAAAGTTCCAAGTGCACACACATGGTTCAAAAATTTAACAAAGGAAAATTTTACAAGAGGATGATACCCCAAATTAAAAAAATATATGGATTATACAAGCTTTTCAACTCAATTAAACACAAACTTTTCATGGATCTGGTAAAGGCATGTGTCAATTGATAGAGTTGCTGAAGGACAACAACCATTATTATGAGCATGCAATTACATAGTAGTGTGTGGACAAATAAGAATCTTCAAAAGGGGCAGGACAGGACACACAACTGATTGGAGCCACGTGTTAATTATGCACTGCTACAAAGACATAGCAAATGGCATAAAAAAGAAGACACCAGGCTTCAAAGATTTACTACCTTGGGAATTTTACCATTCAATCTTTGATCGGCAAAAGGAAGATCTCGAACAACAACAACACGCCAATTTCCAATAAATCCATTTTCCCCGATTCTACGCTCCACCAACTCCTGCGCTTTGACGGTGATTTCATCCCAGAATGCAACATAGCAAACCTGCATACCACTAAATAGATTTGGCAAATAAGATCAGAGACTTCTGGGATGTATCAATAACAAACTCTTATACTGCTTAAATAACCTTCTTAAGCGAAGTGTCAGACATTCCAATTGGCTGATAGAGATCATCTCCACCACCAAATGCACAAGTAGATACCACGACTTGGCAACCTTGCATGTAACTTTTATCTTGATCAGATATCTTAAACCCTCCATTCACACTGAAAAACCCACAATGTACCGTCATAGTTTCTTTCACCTACACGAAGAAACAAAGGCTAGAATAAACATATATATAACTACCGCCAAGCAAAAAAGTAGCTAAAAATGAGAACAAAAGCCATCTCATTACCTCAAAACTTCTATCTCTCTGCTCAAATGTTTGATTTCCAGTAAACAAATTAAACCGTGTGTCCTCTGTACGCAATTGAGACAACGTAACATTCGCTCCTACAAAAGACCTATCACTCTCTGACATGTATAAAACTTCACCAACAGGACTTCTAGAAGATTCTTGTTCCACAGTTATATCCAGCTGCTCAAGCTTTTCAGGAGGTAGGAGCTTCAAGCAACCTGATAGGGATCAAATCACACATCAAAACCCTATCCCATGCATCTTGAAATGAAAAAAGTTAACATCTCAATTGAGAATTACCCACCCTGACAATTAACCACTTTTAAGAAACAGTTAAGTACCACATTTCAATATACACAACACTATTAAGTATCAACCATTAGCGAAAGCATATTCAATCACTAGTGCCACAACAAGTACATGTTGATAAATATATACACACATTCATTCACTCTTAACCACTTGTGCAAAATTGTCACTATAAAAAATTTCAGCAACACTGATGACCTGCTAACCACTCGTCATAAAATGTATTTACCAATTAATATCACAAGAGTCAGACATTTCTATTGGATAAACACAACAATTTCCTCTTTAACTACTTATCAGACAAAGTCAATCGCACAGCTCTAGAGATTTTTCAACAATCCGATGAAACTATTACCCACAAGTGGAGTCCTACGAGAATCATCAGTAATCTGAAAATAGAGAGAAAAAGGTACTCACGTTCTCTGATGCCAGCGACAACATGTGTGGTAGGATCGAGGCGATTCAAGTTGGTGGGGGCCTTCCGCAATGTGGGACTAGATCCATCTATTCTGCTAGTGCGTGCTTCTATGCGGCTGTTCGTGTTTAAACCATTCAAGTTTCGCCCAATTCTGGTGGCTTCGAATATGAACAATCCCGCGGCGGGAACAATGACGAGCAGCATCCAGTATCTGACGAATAGCCTCCGGAGCAATCTTCTGTTGCCGAGTTTCTTGCGCTTCCGTCGCGCGCGGACCCGCATCCGACCCAGCTCGTCGGATTCCTCGTCCGACAAGGAGATCGAGACACTCTTGTTCTGGAACATTACGGAAGATGTGGCGTAACGCGGTTGCGAGAGGGAAACAGGGAACGAGGTTGATAATGCAGAATAAATTTAACGACCTAAGAACTGTCCCTCATTTCCTTCCAAGGTCCCGTTCTATTGGTACCTCTCTGATGCGAACAATTTTTTTTTTTTTCAAAATAAAAAAACCTTAAATAATGTAAGAAAATTATTTAGATACTCATTTAAATAATAAAAAAAAACAAAAACTTTCTCATTTTCTTTTTTAATTTATTTCTTCTGTAAGAAAATTAAATATACTCTTACTTTTAAGTAACCAGGTACTACATTTTTTTATTTAAATTAACAGTAAAATAACATTTTTTTTTTGTTTTACATGTGTTACTCACCTTGGTATAGTAAAATCCTTTATTTAATACCCCTTTGGCCATCATCCAAAGCAATTTCTCCTTTGTAAAATACATTTCAATGTAAAAACTTAATGAGGGTAGATCAATAGGTTCAATAGTATGGGTAAAATACTGTACATTTTTTAGCAGTTCTTACGAATTATAGCAATTAATTTCGAGACACATTTAATTGAATTCAATGATTTTAAATAAGTTGATTTTAATATTCTTTAGCAAAACCATATTTAATTTAAAATGTCATGCTTCCCCTGTCGAGTTGTGCGTTTCTTCTTCTTTTAAAATGTCAAAACTATTTGATATTATTTTTAGTTATTATAAAAAATAAAAAACTAAACATATATGAAATTTTAATGGAATAACAATGTGATAACACTTTAGACTGTTGGCATATTTTTTTCTCTTAATATTTTGAATGCATAAGAAGTATTTGCTTATCATAGAAAAGCAAGCAAGAATTAATAGAAGAATATAGTGCTTACATTTAAAACTATTTGTCATTTGATACAAGATAATATCATATATTCTTTTAAATCTATAAAGAAAAAGTTAAATGAGGCGATAGGCATGGAAACTAAATTGTTGCACATCCAAATTTTCTTTGGTGTTATTTTATCTAGAGTTTCTGTAAAAGAGTTGTTCTTGTGACAGAATGATGTCTAGAGGCACAACCAATGAAAGTTTATGTCTATCTCTGAAAAACGATGAAAAAATTGAGACAATAAGAAATTTCACACGTTACACGTCATTATTTATTTCAATATGCCAAATGAAGGAACAAATAGGCATAAGAAATGAAGGATAAATACCACAAAATTTAGGTCATGAAAACTATAGTAGTAAACCACTAGTTTGGTTGGGGTGAAAGAGAGAAATATTATCATACCTACAATTCCCAATTCCATACAGATCAAGGAAACAAGGGATGGGGAAACAGAGGGCAAGATTCTGAATACATACACGCCTTGGGATACTTCTCAATCTCTCTTTACTTTCTCTAACGAAAATCTACAGCAACAAATGAAAACAAGCAATTGTTTCCGATATAATCCAATTCCAGAGACACTTGGAGGACAGAAAAAGACAAACCATACATGTAAAATCCCAACCTCAACGTTTGGAATATTGAGGGGCTTTACGAGCTTTCTTCAAACCAACTTTCTTCCTCTCAACCACTCTGGAATCTCTGGTAAGAAGTCCTTCCTGTCTCAAAGGTGCTCTATGATCTTCGCTCACCTTCAGCAAGGCACGGGCAATGCCAAGAGAGATTGCCTGAGCCTGACCAGAGAGGCCACCACCCTCAGCTTTGACAAAAACATCATAACTACTTTCATATCCCAAAGTTATCAAAGGGACTTTAATGTATTGAAGCCACAATGGATTTCCTTGAAGATATTCCTGCACAAAATTAATGTAAATCAGACAAAAAAAAAATCAAAAGGAAATAACATTTATAAATAACACACAGACAGACCTGAGATGGAAAAAACCATTAAAAAATGAAAACTCCTAAAAGATACAATCACAACTGTAAAAATGTCGTCAACAGATTACAAATAACCAGAACATTATCTGATTGCAATTCGACCAGATTTCTTATTAAATCCTAAATCCAAGATGACAATATGAGAAATTTCTTCATGCCACTATGAATAGTGAAAAAGAAACACGAGCCACCAAGAAACATCAATCACACAAACTAGTAAAAGCAACCCATTCATAATATGAAAATACAAAATTAATTTCAAATAAAACAGCAAAAGACCCACCACACATATACATTATGTCATCATAACTCGTAATACTAATTCTTCTTCCACTAAGATAAACAAAGAACTTAAGCAAAAATCCAACTCAGGCAGATGTTCAAATTATATCATGTAACATTTAAGCCACCAAATAAAATGACACACCTCAAGGCATGCTTGGTAGAGATGGTGGAAAACAAAAAGAACTTGAAAACTATCCACATCAACTCAACCATGCAAAGCCAGAGTGAATGTGAACAAGTGCATAGGAACAAGTTGGAGTCCCCACCCCCCACCCAACAAAAAGATCCTATAATGAGCACAATGAAATCAATCTTTTTGGTGTTCTTGTTTTCAGCAGAAGTTTGTCCTGGTTTGTGGAGCAGAAGTTGGCACTGCATATGCAACTAGTAGTTCAAATTGAGCAGTCAAGGAACCGAGTTCCTTCGTCTTCTTCCTGAATAATCAGGTAGAAAATCTTGTTAATGGAAAGTATGGGATCCTATTAACAGCCCAAAGTGAGCAACTCATGACATTCCAGGCCACATGGGCATTCCCAAGCCCAAACAGATGTCCTCTAGGTCAGCATGGCTCAACAACTACTATTTGAAGTGACCTATTTCAAATTTTCTTTTTCCTTTACCTGTAGGATGTGTCTAACCTTGGATTTCAGTACAGTTACCTCTGGTCTTTTAAATAATTCAGGTCGTTGTAGTCGGAAATCATGAATGAAAATTGTTATCTTCTTTTCTTCAGTATAGTGGCTCGTTTATTTCCATTAATTTTCCCTCAACCGTAACATTTGGATGCTCTCATTGGTATAATCTAACCTCTGACTTGGGAGAACGCGTGATTAAGGCCCATAAGGAAGCCCATGACACATTCTATGTAAAATGTATTCAAGAAGAGATTTCACACCTTCACAGAAATACTCACCCAGCTCTTCCCAGATACCCTTTTCAGTCTTACAATGATTTACATTAAGTGACCCCTGAGAGCAGTTAATCAACTCCGGCAACTGAAAAACACGATGTCCATTATGTTGTTAAAAATGTGCTTCAGGTTCAATGCAATTTCAGTCGCATTAACTTCCTTGGAGACAAAATTGGAATAAAAAAGGAAAGCCACTTTAGTTACTCTGTCATTCCAGAAGCAGCACAGCACCAGAACGATCTTCTGTGTTCACTGTGCCATCCGCAAAACTATCTGATTTCTCAACTGAGGCAATTTTCATGGGACAGGACAATTAGCAGTAATGGTCACTGGTGAGAAGCTAAGAAAAAACCGGGTTCAGACAAGGGTTATCCACAGTGCGAAGGGAGAATGAATTGGAGCAAACATCCATGGAAGAAAGGAAGACAGCCATTGACGAGCAAGAACAGAAATCACAGGAAGCCAAAGAACTTCCAATACCACACCAGATACCATAGAGTTTATGAATCAGAAGATTCTGAATCGATTGAATTTCACAGTCTAGCACAATACAAGCATATATCAGCCGCTCTAATTCATCAACTCATAGACTGTAATGATTGAGCTACTTACAGAACCTATGACAACCCAAATCAACTAACCAAGACCCTGTCTGGAATAAAAAAATTACTAAGTAGATAAAAATCAACTTAATATGGCATAGAAGTCCTGAAATTTCGAGTTGAATCATTCTATCTAAATCTCTAAATTTATCCACTTGCCACCATTCTAATTCCTAAATATATGTTAATATATCATTTAAGTCAAACTTTTAATTTATTATTTTGGAGTAATATAATTGACAAATTGCACTTTACCGAACTAATGTAGAATTTCTTTGAGACTCAGAACTAACGGAACTACACTACGCACTTCGAGGAACTAAATTGGTGACTTACTAGAAACTGAGAATCTCAATTCGACAAACTAAACAGTAAACACTGAGATATATGCCCTTCACATCTCGGCAAATTAAAAACCACAACTCAAAATACCGGTTAATGACAAAATAAAAACAAAACCGATAAAGTGGCGTGAGAGTTTGAAAGAAACAGAGAAAGAAAGCAGGGAGAGAGGGAGTGAGACCTTAGCGTCGCGGTAATTGATGATGAATTTGCCGGTTCCTTCCTGGAGAACGACGCGAGCGATGGCGCTCTTACGGCGACCGGTCCCTATGATGGTCTGCGCGGCGAATCCACCAGGAAGCCTCGATTTGACGAACTTCTTGAGGTCTTCGGTTTCCGGTTCGGCGAGCGCGGTGGCGGAGACGACGAGAGAAGGGGTTTTGGGGAAGCGCGAGAGGGAGAGGTTGGTGGCGAAGGAGAGAGTGTTGGGTCTCTGAGAAATGTGAGAAGAGAAAGAGAGTGAAGAGAGGGAAGTGGTGATAGCCGAAAGTGAAACCGCCATTTTCGACAAGCCTGAGTGGATAGTGTATTCTACAACGCCAGATGAAGGGGATAACGAATTTATTAAGATTTTTCTTTATTTTAAATCTTTTTTTTTACTATCATCAGAATTTTTATAAATTAAACGTTCTCTATGTATCCAGCAATAAGTTCTAACATAGAAACAACGCAGTGAAATTCAAAAACTCTATCTTATTGCATAGGGAATTTTAAGGAAGAAATTATTTTTCTTTAGAAAATTTAAAGTGTTGTAGGACAAAATATGTTGATTATGTAATTTTTTTAAGAGAAATTAAAATTGTAATTCTTTTCATCAAAGTAATTAAATTTAGAAAATTTAGAAATTTAAAATTTTACTTGAAAGATAAGAATTTAATTTTTTTTTTGTATTCTTGAATTCTTGTTCTTTTTTTTTTATAATTTCGTTTTTCTAAGTTTAATTTTTGTTAAAATGTTATTGACTTAACTAAGATTGAAATATTATTAAGATGATTATTTTTGGATTAAGGTTATTAGTTTTTCTTTTTAATATTTTTATAGAAGTTTTTTTTTAAGATTTAAGTTGTTAGATTTTTTTTTTTTGGATTGTGAATTTCACTATTATTTTTCTTTTTTGGATATTAGTTAGAGTTTTATTAGTAAATATAGGGAAAACTATTGTTT
>Ga0209589_1001501_pt1 | contig 38632 bp, 30 predicted proteins | sample CowpeawhiteBW_FD_187525 | JGI IMG/M metagenome (GOLD analysis project Ga0209589, IMG submission 187525) | Root nodule microbial communities of legume samples collected from California USA - Cow pea white BW (SPAdes) (version 2) | ecosystem: Host-associated > Plants > Roots > Nodule | place: USA...
TCATGTTAAGAGGATTTTAAAAAAAAAAAAAGATTGAAAAAGTGTTCAAAGATTTTCTTTCAAGCACTGGGGCAATTTATTTTTGTTTAACATGTTTCCAAAGAGATCATAATCAATGTTAAAAAAAATACATAGTATGCATCAACATTTTTATGCATATATCATGTAAATGTTAGAAAAAGAAAGTCATAATAAGCATCAACATATTCATGCACTCATAAAAAGAAAATTCATAACATATGTTAGCATCTGCATGCATTCACACACATGACATCAGTTATCAAACAAAAAAATATCCAAACATGTGTTAGCAAAATTAGGTTCTATGTAGTATTTGGTTCAAAAAAAAAAAGTCACAAACATGCCAACATATTCATGCATATATAATATTAGCATATTCATGCACATATCATATTATGTTAGCATATATTCATGCACATATCAAACTATGTTAACATATTCATGCATGCATAAATCATCTAAATGCTCAAAAAGAAAAATTCATAACATGTCTTAATCATCATGCATCATGTACATACATCATAGTTCTTTTTCATGAAATGAAAAATTCTTGTCACTTTTGGGACCAAAACCCTCTTCATTCACATGAACGGTTGTCGAATCCTTTTGTTTCAAAACGAAGAAAATGAAAAAGATACAAAATTTGGTTCTTTGATGTTTCTCGAATTGATGGTCCTCTTCATTCATATATCCTCAAGCCCAAATTAGTCTGGCCAAGGCCTAGTTTCGCACTGGCCCCTCAAGCCCAGTTTTATCTGGCCACCTCAAGCCCAGCTTTGTCTGGCCCCAAGCCCAGTTTCATCTGGCCACCTCTAGCCCAACTTTCTCTAGCCCCAAGCCTAGTTTCGTCTGGCCACCTCAAGCCCATTTAGGTATGGCCCAAGCCCAATTTCGCACTGGCCCCTAAGCCTAGCATTGTCTAGCCTCCAAGCCCTATTTATCTGGCCCAAGTCCAGTTTCGCACTGGCCCTTAAGCTTAAATTTGTCTAGCCCCTAAGCCCAGTTTATCTGGCCCAAGCCTAATTTCGCATTGGCCCCTAAGCTTAGCTTTGTCTAGCCCCCAAGCCTAGTTTATCTAGCCCAAGCTCATTTTCACATTGGCCCCTAAGCCTAGCTTTGTCTAGCCCCCAAGCCTAGTTTATCTAGCCCAAGCCCAGTTTCGCATTGACCCTTAAGCCTAGCTTTGTCTAGCCCTAAAGCCCAATTTATCTAGCCTAAGCCTAGCTTTGTCTAGCCCCTAAGCCTAGCTTTGTCTAGCCCCCAAGCCCAGTTTTGCACTGGCCCCTAAACCTAGCTATGTCTAGCACGCAAGCCCAGTTTATCTAGCCCAAGCCCAATTTCACATTGGCCCTAAGCCTAGCTTTGTCTAACCCTCAAGCCTAGTTTCGCATTAGCCCCCTTAAGCCTAGTTTATCTGACCTCCAAGTTCAGTTTTGCATATCTCTCAAGCCTAGCTTTGTCTAGCCCTCAAGCCTAGTCTTACCTTGTTTTTGTGCTAGTCAAAGTATTCACATTGCCATCGATTTTTATACACGTTTTTTTTTATGTTAAACAAGATTTCCAAACCAATCCATCTGAGTCATATCTTGTTCTTCATGTTTCTAACCTGGGGCAACTTTGTGGGTTTCATTTTTTCCCATTTAGAGTTCTAGCATACAGTGTTCATATAATCTATCAAAAACAAAAATGATTCTTTTTCATTCATGCGTTTTGTTTATCAGAAAATTCATTTCGAATTTCACACGTTGATTTCATATTAGAACCCTTCACAAAATGGTTACAAACTTTCATTTCAATATCGGCCCTCTACGAGGTAACGGTCGAGTTTAGGTTTCTTTTGGTATCTCGGCCCTCTGCGAGGCAATGGTCAAGCCCAAGTTTTCTTTGGTATCTCGGCCCTCTACGAGGCAATGGTCGAGCCCAGATTTTCTTTTGGTATCTCGGCCCTCTGCGAGGCAATGGTCGAGCCCAGGTTTTCTTTTGGTATCTCGGCCCTGTACGAGGCAACGGTAGAGCCTAGGTTTTCTTTTGGTATCTCGACCCTCTGCGAGGCAATGGTCGAGCCCATGTTTTCTTTTGGTATCTCGGCCCTCTACGAGGCAATGGTCGAGACCAGATTTTCTTTTGGTATCTCGGTCTTCTACGAGGCAATGGTCGAGCCCATATTTTCTTTTGGTATCTCGGCCTTCTGCGAGGCAATGGTCGAGCTCAGGCTTTCTTTTGGTATCTCGGCCCTCTGCGAGGCAATGGTCGAGCCCATGTTTTCTTTAAGTATCCCGGCCCTCTGCGAGGCAATGGTCGAGCCCAGGTTTTCTTTTGGTATCTCAGCCCTCTGCGAGGCAATGGTCGAGCCCATGTTTTCTTTTGGTATTTCGGCCCTCTGCGAGGCAATGGTCGACCCTAGGTTTTCTTTTGGTATCTCGGCCCTCTGCGATGCAATGGTCGAGCCTAGGTTTTCTTTTGGTATCTCGGCCTTCTGCGAGGCAATGGTCGAGCCCAAATTTTCTTTTGGTATCTCGGCCCTCTGCGAGGCAATGGTCGAGCCCACATTTTCTTTTGGTATCTCGGCCCTCTACGAGGCAGTGGTCAAGCCCAAGTTTTCTTTTGGTATCTCGGCCCTCTATGAGGCAATGGTCGAGCCCAGGTTTATTTTGGTATTTCGACCCTCTACGAGGTAATGGTCGAGCCGAAGTTTTCTTTTGGTATATTGTCCCTCTGCGAGGCAATGGTCGAGCCTAGGTTTTCTTTTGGTATCTCGACCCTCTAAGAGGCAATGGTCGAGCCCAGGTTTTCCTTTGGTTATATCGGTCCTCTGCGAGGCAATGGTCGAGTTCTCTTTTTTTCATTTTTGAAACCCGAACGGAATGAGTGTTTTTATCTTTACTTATGATAATATGAAAATTTCAATTTCACATTATCTAGTCAAATCTAAGTAAAGAGGGGTAGTTGTCAACACCCAATTTTGTCCGGGTAAATGTTTTTGTTTGGTTAAAAAAATAATAATAATAAAAATAATATAGAATATAATAATAATAATAATAATAATAATAATAATAATAATAATAAATAAATAAATAAATAATAAAATAAAATAATTTTTTTTTGATTGATGGTAGGTTTTTAAACTTTAATTCTACCATGGAAAAAAAAAAGAAAAAACCAAGAGAAGGAGAATCTAATTTATTTTTAATTATAACACTCTTTTCATGAGCCCAAATGTTTTAGATATTTTTACCCTCACGGTTTGTTATTGACACTCTTCACATGACATGTTAGAAAAGGACGTTTCATAATTTCTATTTTTAGAGAAGTGTATAATATTAGGAGCAATATTTTTTATAATAATTTGAATAAATATCTTGCATTTACACTGGGAAGATATTGTTGTAATTGGAAGCAAATATTCCCGATAATAATGCTTTTAGAGAATGGTAAGATTTTAATATTTAGAAGAAAGTATTCCTCGTAATAATTAGAATCAATTATATGAATTATATGTTAGGATTTGACCATAATCTTTATGTGACAAAAGATGTGATTCCAATAATTACAGGCAATATTTCGTTAATAATTACCGTGGATATTATGCAGCGATTTAATAAGACCAATTCCTTCCCCATATATTTTATTATAATTAAATACTAGGATCTCAATGGTACCCCAATGGGCCTATATAAGCACAAATTTTCTCTAATGCAACAGAGAGAACAAATTCGAAAAACCCCTCTCCTTTTATTACTAGAGCACGCGCAAAAGGTGGTCACGTTAAGGTAAATTCCATTTGTTCCTAATGCTTTTCATGATTCTCTTATAATATCAAATATATGATCGTTTGAACTGTTGTATGATTAAATGTGTTTCGGGTTCTCAGGTTAGATGATTTTGGATTTGTCATTGAAGTGTTCAACTTCTTTCCCTTTATTTTTATCTTGATAAATAAAAAGGTTTCCTTCATAGGTTTTAATTCTCTCTAAAAATAATAGATAATAATAAATCAAAAAATAAAAAAACTATATCTTTCTTTTATATAAGTATTGAATGTCATGTCAAGTCTCGGACTTGCTTGATAATCAAAACACTCTTTCATAGGCCTTTAATTCTTTTTTTTTAAAAAATTAATAATAATAAAAAATAAAAATTATAAAATCGTCTTAAATATCATGTCAAATCTTGGATTTGCTGAGATTCAATCATTTTAATGTTAAAAAATTTTAGTGTAAATAATTTAGTTTTGTTATAAAAAACTTTCATTATTTTAAAACACACAATCTTTCTATAAATAACTTTTCTAGAGTTTTCTGACTTCTCTCTCAGAGTTCTCAATCATTGTTGTTCGCCTCATTCAAGATTTGAGATCGTAGGAGTGATCATTGTGGCAAGCTCTTCAATTTGGATTGATCAGTTTCTCCATCCACGTAAGTTAAGTTTCAGTCATTTTTTCTTGGTCTTCTTTTTTTTATGTTGCATGTGATGTTTTTTCTACTTGTATGTGAGATTTTCATCTTCTATTCGAGTCTTTGCTGATTAGTAACGATATGCCTTTATGGTTCTTGTGATGTTTGTATGTGTCGATAGAACATCTTGTGGAGTTGAAGCGTTTTGGCGTTCTTAGAGTTGTTTGGGCTTGTGGAGCCACTTTGTCAAGTAAGAGAAGCTAGGTTTATGTTGAATTTTGATTTTGGTGTGAATTAATCATCTTGGTAGTTAATTGTGATATGGTGTGTTGAATTGATGAGTTATATATTGAACTGTTTGATATTCGATTTGTGTTTATTCTAGATTTAAGGAAAATTTTGAATATGTGCTTTGAGTGATTGGGTATCAGTTTTGAACTCTCTAAAACCATTTGGAATCAACAACACTAAAGGAAAGGTCCCAATTAGTCAATTGCACATGATCAATTTTCCCCCAAATTGCTGTTTCTAATACACTACCAAGTGCCATTATAGTATTGCCAAACGCTAGGCCAGTGACTTGGTGACGTCGAGCGTCCATTTCGTACTGCTAGACACTAGAAATCCGTGGGTTCCCAGGGCTGGGAACCAACGCTACTTTTCCTACTTTTCCAGCTAGAGCCTTTGTTGAAGGTTGAAATGGGTTTGTCCGAACTAAAGGTCAAGACAAGTTGGCTTAGGGTGAAAGTTGAGATGAGTTCATTAGATCAAAGGTCGAGCGATTTAGCTCAGACTGAAAGTGGAAATGAGTTGTCCTATGTTGAAGGTAGAATGCATTCCATGGTCTAATACTACATATCTATGAACAGTACCAGTCAATTTCAACATGTGACACGTAATTGAATTTTTAAAACTTCTCTAAATGCCAAGTGAAATCTGAAAAAGATCATAATAGAGTTAGACTATACAATAATTACTAGATTAGATTAAGATAAATACCTCAAGAGACAATCAAATTAGATACAAATGGATATTTAAAATTTCTTATAAAATCAAAGTTAGAAGCCTTATGTATGGCAGAAACATACATAAAGTGACACACATGATGAGAACACAAAATTGGAAAAACCAGGATTGTCATCACTCTTGAATGGCCGAGAGATTAATACAAAATCAACAATTAGCTAACTGACCCTGAACATGCAAACAGATGATGCTCGTATACCATAAATAAACAGTGTGAGAATTTTGTAATAGTCATTAAAAAACGTTCTATAACAAATTTGTCCTTTAAACGTAAAACCTAGAACTTGTGTCTGTTGCTGTCAAAGAAAAAAATAATGTTAAATTATGAAAATTGAATTATCTTATCTATCTTCCAAGTATAATATGAAAAATTTATAAAAATATTTTCATAGCCAATTGGAAGTTTGATATTTGCTTTTTCCTACTTGAAAGTTGAAACCTCTAGTATTATCAAGCAGATGTTAAAAAATGTGTACGAGCTGTGAACAATAATTAAAACAAAAAAAGTAAGGAAGCAAAGAAATTATGAGTGCAGTTGCATCCGATTTAAGTACAACAGATTGAGTATGCATCCGAGAGATTCCTTCATGCATGAATGAAAGAAAAAATGTGTTTTGAGAGACATTGGTTGGGAGATTTGGGAGATATGAGTGATGAAAAAATTTAAATAAAATTTTGACTATATTTTCGATTCAAAATCTTAAAAATGTTTGTTCTTCGATGAACTTCATGATGAGCTCCGATGAAACCACCCCTCCACTTCGATATTAAGCATCAAAAAGCTGAGTCTAATGTAAAGGATCAATCTTATTCTACTGAGTTATTTCCTTTTTCCCCTTTTCCCATATAAGATATTTGACGCACTCTTCCATTTCAGACCTTGCCCTCAGTTCCTCCACCACTTGGCCATGAACCTCAACTTTGCGCACATGAAAATATGAGCTTTTACTTCAAGTTTTCCTGAAAGTAATATTTTTTGTAATATATTATTTGCATGACAATGCATCTACTGATACAATTTGCTGCAAAGCTTATGCTGTGTGTGCAGCATCTCTACCATGTGATTGTAACGCCATGAACTAAATTTTAGAGATGACAAGAGAAGCTCGTAACAATAAATTGTGATGACAGAATATACAGGTTTGACCTGTTTTATTGCAGTAGCTAGATTGAATTCAACTATGAAAAAAATGGGTTAAACCAGCAGAGCAGTTCACGTATGGTTCAATTGAAGTAGGATGAACACATTCCATATATATGAGAATATTATGAATTTATGACGTTTCAAAAGTATGAAAAGAAAAGAAATTCATGGCCATGATTAAGCTGAGCTTGAACTATTGTAGTGCAGTTTCATTTCAAAATTTATTTGACTTCCATAAATATGTCTCATTTGAATTGGCACTAAAGATAGAATTTACTTTCAAGAACTCAATCCATAAGTGCTGACCTGCTAGAGGGCAGTATATTACAATTTCCTACAAACGAACTTCAGATGTGTCTAGCAGGGCATTTGACATGGCTGACTGCAAAATCAATAATAAGAGGTAAACCTTTTGGTTTGTATAGCTTTCATCCGCAACCTTGTACACCATGTAAAACCTTCCAACTAAAATTCAAGCTGTTGGGATCTTATTCAAAGTTGAATTTAAACCCATGGACCGGTGCAGTTTCTCCAAGCCAATCCAGCATGTCTGAAAAACAAATACCACCTTTCTAGTCATGAATTTAATTTTGACCTCAATCAGCTGTTTGATTTATTTTATATAAAACAATTATAAACTTGTGTTTAGAAAACATGAATGGATAACATTACTTCAATTTACCCTTCTAAATGAAATTTCAGTGGAATCATCTGTCTCCCAAATTCACCACAATACTTAGCAGAATCTTGGCACTGACCACACATAAAAACTGTTCAGTGACTACGTTTAATCGAAAATGACATGAATGCTCACTGTAAATAACATAAATACAAAATGTTAGGTTTCCATTACACTTGCAATTCCAGTCAAGTATGAAACTGAACAATTAACTAATTTAAGGCTAGTTGAATGAATGCAATATTAATTAAGATAAATTTGAAAGGAGAAAGACAAGAAAGATAACACAGACAGAAGAAGTTTTTGATGGTTAGAGGTTGATGAAGTAAGTGAAAGAAGGAGAATTACCAGCTCATCATCCTTGCTCGTTATATCCATCTACCGTCAATCTTTATCCCACGGACATGGCAGATTTTAGGCCAAATGTGGCGGTCCTTTTTGTGGCATCGTTTTTGCAGCAAGGGACACCCCATAATAATTAATTTTGTTAGAGAGACAGGCAGCCTTTCTCCCGCGACATTCTCCAGCGTTTTGCAATTTTTAATGTACAATTCGCGTAGGGATGTGAGATGGAGAAAGCCCATGCAGTCCAGAGTCTCCAGACTTGAGAGGTTACAGAGACGTAGAGACTTAAGGGAGGGAGGCAGCAAACCCTCCTCTGGGAAGGACTTGATGCCATCACATGGTCCCCACACATCGAGAGAGGTAACCATGTCCATGCATACCCATGCTTTACCGCTCACTAGTTTCTTACAATTGCTGATCGAAACTTTTATCAAGTTAGGCGGCATACCTCCTACAGGGAATGACTCAATTTGTTGGCAGTTGGATATGTTAAGATTTTCCATCTTTGGGACAAGAGTTCCCATCTGATCGGGCAACGACTTCAACTTATCACAATCATAAACACTGAAACAAGTCAAATTGGGCGCAGACAATCCTTCTCCCAAGAATGATACAAAGTTGGGACAGTGGCCAATCTCAACAGAGTTCAAACTCTTCAACGAATCTGATCCTGAGACCAAAAGTGATTCCATATTTTCACAGTTTGTGATTCTAAGAGTAGTGAGATTTGGGAAGATAGCCAATTGAAGAGATGTCAGCGATTCACAACTATTATTTATTGACAGTGATTCCAGTAATTCGTGTTTGTGTTGCATCGGGAATTTCATTTTGGTTAAACCACTGATACGAAGAGTTTTCAGCGATGCAGGAAGACGATCACCTGGAAACAATAAGGCTGACGAATAGTTCTGTAATGTTAAAGATTTGAGGCAAGTAGGTTGGATGTCAGTGATGGCCTCCATCATGGACTCTACCATTGGGCCTCCTTCTACGTCTACACTTTCAACCAAAAGAGGAAACTCATGAAACACTACTTTCTCGCTTTTGCGTATCTCTAATGATCGAAGGGTGGGATCCCTTGGGACAGAGGAGACAAGAAGCTCGCAATTTACAATGCTTAGATATTGAAGAGCAGGAAGGTGATTTGGCAAAGCTCCCTTTAGTTTGGGGCAATCAGTTATATAAAAGCACTTAAGCACAGGAAAAGCTTTTGAATCAAAGGAATTCCACACCTCCCAACAAGGCATATCAGAAATTTCTAGACGCTCAAGGGAGGGAAAGGGTATCACAGACGAACAATTTTCCATCTTAAAAAATTCTGCATCAATAGTCTTCAGCGAATTCATGTCTGAAATATTGAGGAACTTGAGGGATGGTAGTTGTCCCATTGAAGGAAGCATGCAACAGTTGTTACAATTATATAAACTTAGACGTGTCATGTGGCAGTAGCAAAAGTTCCCCATCCATTTCGGAAATCTGGTTCCTTTATAACCATATATTGACAGCGATTCCAGGTCTTAGTGGGGTTGTAACTTGCTGAGTACATCTAGTTCAATTTGGAAGTCGATGATATTGTCATTAACTATAGACCATTCCAAGGATAGATGGGTAATATGTTTCTTATCCCTTATCCTGGCCTCCAATGCTTCTTCACCTTTGGTAACATTCTCCAGTCCCTTAATAGAAAACGAACCACGGAGGTATGGAAGTCCTCCCAGTTCTTTGATGCTATTCTCTGCATACTTGCCTGCAATATAGAAGTCCAACTTCTGTAACTGATTTAGTTTCCCCATCCTTTTAGGCATCTCTTTTATGGGAATATCAAGAATTTCAAGATAACGCAAGTTTACAAGATTTTGCATGGCACTAGGCAACTTAGTCAGCTTATAGCAAAAAGACAACTTCAAGGTTTGTAGATTGTACAAATTACACACTGACTCCGGCAAAGATTTTATACTTGTACCAGTGAGATTTACATAACGCAAATGGATCAATTGACCAATTGAATCAGGCAGAGCAAACGGACTTTGGAAGTGACAAAACGATAAAACTCTCAAGTACTTAAGCATGGACACTATAATATGTGGTGCCATTTCGTTGTTGAATGGAGAAAAGACATAATTGGTCAGCAAGAATGTTCTTGGAAATTTAACTGTGTCAAAAACTTCAATATCGGAGACTGGATCACTGAACCTTGTAAAAGACAAATGACGAGTCTTTTTACTAATTTTGGTTTCTTTTCCAAATTCATCTGTCCTGAAATAAAATTCCCCACCAATGGATGTCGCTAGGTCATGCATGAGGTCATACATTACGAAACAATTACCCCAAATCCGACTACTTGAACATTGGAAAATGGATCTCGAAAGCAAATCATCAAAATACTCGTGACAAACTTCTTCTAAAGTCTTTCCTTTTTTGGGTGCTTTTACTATATCTTCAGCCATCCACAGCTGGATCAGTTCATCTTTTATAAATTCATAATCTTTGGGGTACAGTGAGCAATAAACAAAACACCGCTTTAAATGTGGAGGGAGATGATGATAACTAATTCTGAGTGCTGGAATAATTTTACACTGACCTTCAGGAAGTTCCCAGATCTCACTTTCAAGTACATTAATCCAATCCCTAATAGCCTGCTTTCTTCTCAACATCCCTCCAAGCGATTGTGCTGCTAAAGGCAACCCATTACACTTTTTAACAATCTCTTTCCCAATCTTTTCAAGGGTTCCTCTTTTCTCATTGGCTTCTGAGAGGGGAAATGCATGGTTTGCAAATACCAACCAACAATCTTCATTTGACAATTGGTTTAGATGATGTACTTTAACAGTTTGAAAAGGGACTCTAACAACCACACTTTCATTGCGGGTTGTGACAAGAATTTTACTGCCTCTAATCCCGCTTAGAAATGGTTTTGTAAGAGTACTCCAGTTATCAAAATCCTCAATCCAAACATCATCCAAGACAATCAAGAATCTTTTTCCTTTCAGTTTGTCCATCAGGTCAAGTTGAAGGGCATTTAGATCACTCAATTTACAAGGCTTTTTGGTAATTTCCTCTATCATAGTTTTTGTGACCTTCACCATATCAAATATATCAGAAACACAAACCCATGCCTTTAAATCAAATATCTGTTCCTTCAATTTGCCATCGTTGAACACAGATCTTGCCAAAGTGGTTTTCCCAACCCCACCCATGCCTACAATAGAGATCACAGACACCTGTTCACCATCAGTGCCATCCTCTAACACCAATTGCATTATGGCCTCCTTATCTTTGTCTCTACCGTACATACCATACCCATCTTCCAGAGATGTTGGTTGAGCTTTCCATTGCTGGTAGCTCTCCACAGGAATATCTTTCAAATCAAGACTCTCCTTTTGTTTTAGAATATCATCTAACCTTTCAACCATCTCTTCCAACTTACTAATACTAACAATCTTTTTCCTGTTGAAAATGCGAGAAAAGGAATTGCTTACCTCCTTTTGGGTAGCAGCTTTAGTAGAAACTTCATCAAGTAAGTCATCAACCTCATAGATAACATCTTTGAGAAGATCGAGCCACTCTTTGACAGTGGAGTCTGTGATTTGTCTCTTCTCAGCATCAGCAAGCACAACTCTAACAACTATCAATTGGTTCTTCACCTTTTGGAGCAACTTATCAGGCTTCTTTCCCCGGATCAAGTTAACAACCTCAGGAGAGGCAAGCTTTTCGAAAAGAACGTCAACGAAAGCAGAAAGTAGCGCACCACCGACCACGGCTAATGCCATTATCTCAACAGCAAAAAACTGGGCTGGTTCTTGATGAGGGAGATTTGGCCTGGTTTAATTAACTCTCTTCAATTTACCTTTTTATGCTCCGAGAGTACCTGCTATATATCAAAATAAACCTTCGGATATGTATTAAAAATTTTGATCGTTGAGATTGAAGATGCTTAGTTGGAAATCTACCGCTTTCTCCTTTTCAAAAGGCAAAGTTCATGGTCGGATGCCTTTTGCAAATTCAGCATAGGTATATTAATTAAAAATTCAATTGTTGAGAATCAAGACTTGTTAAATGGAATACTAGTTTTTCATTTTGTAGAAGTACTTCTATCATAAATTTTCTCCAGGGTCAGGAATATAAATTTATTTCACCTACCGTTTTTCTTATTTACTTTCCTGTAAGTATATAGGAAAAATAATTATAGAAACAGAGCATATTTAATTGAGCCTGTTGCAAGTATGCTTAATGATGTAATAAATGTGGTCATAGTTTACGATGTGAAAGGCAGCAATAAAATCTCATATATAGGCAAACCAGAACTTGCATATTTCATGTTCAATTTCAATAGTGTGCCCATTTGCTTTTTGAAATCACCTTGGCTCAGCACGGTCCTTGTAGACATAATCAATCAAAAGGTCAATTCTAATGAATAAAAATTTATTTGATGATATTCTTGAATGATTTGGTTCACTTTCTTATGATACTCTTTAACTGGTTCTTTTTATTCTTCATTTTGTTATTTATTGTGGCTGCTAAATATCTTTTAGATGAAATGAAAGAGCAGGAAGTTATTTACTCATTGATAGAGCTTGTATATCAAAGGATAATGACACAATGTTTAAGCTTTTTGACCCAAATTTTACCCGCCTACGTGGCATGGGTTATTTTAATGTTTTGTAAGTATGAAAAGAGAACTGACGAATGAGGTTATGAATGGTTTGTAGGTCACGCGCTCGCACAGGAAAACTGAGAAAAAACAAGTGAAGATTGTAGTTTTGGGAAAACAGAGAGTGCGGTTTTGGGAAAGGAAAACAGAGGCGGGCTTTGTGGCTGTTGCAGCTTCCTCCACAATCGCTGTTAATCGCTGCTGCAGCTTCCTCCACAATTGCAAGCCCTAATTTTGGTGTTGTTCTTCTCCAAATCAAAGACCAACTTGGTATGTTTTACTTCCCCGATTGCAATCCCGTATTTTTGTGTTGTTCTTCCCCAAATGAAACCCTATTATCGTATGTTCTTGTTCCTCGATTGAAATGTCCTTTTTATGTGTTGTTGTTCCCTAAATCGATGCTCTCTCAATCCTAAATGTTGTTGTGGAGTGTTAATTCGAAATGTGAACGGGTTTGTGTAAGCAAAAATGCTTCGAATGTACGAATGCTTTTGAAGAAGAAGCGTTTCGGCAGTTAAGGTCGGGTGGGTACAAAATGCGAACTATAGTTGTGTTGTTGGATGTTAGAAAGTGAGTTTGTTGGTTTCGACATTTACGCTTGGGTGAGTACAAAAAGCAAATTGGATTTGTGTTGTTGGATGTTAGAAAGTTAGTTTGTTGGTTTTTGACTATGTTGTGTGTAATTTGATTGATCTGTGCCGAATTTGTTTAAATTTGGTTAATGCGTTTCATAATTTCAGGTCAGTTGACATGGGTGACGTTAGTGAAGGTTCCGAAGGTAGTGAAGGTTGTAAGGTTGGAGATTGTAGTTATATAAGTCAAATATTTTATTTTTTGTTGCTTTGTAACTTAATTTATATTTTAGTAGAATAAGTTTAACCTATGGTTTTTAATATGAATATTTGTAGATTAATTTCAAGCATTCTTGTAGAACACAATATATTGGTTTGTTGAACAAAAAGTTAAGTGTGGAGAAAAAACAATGTATTCAAGGAACACCGTTTTTGTTGTTTGTTTTGTTGCATGAAAGAGTTAAGATTAGTCGAAAGCTTCTTTGTGAGTTAATTAATGTGTGGGTGGAGAGTAGAGGAGGTTTCATGATTAACTCCGAATTTGTAGCGTTTAAGTTATTAGACGTATGTGTAGGTCTGAGGTTGAGAGTTTATGGAGATAGAATTGATTTAGAGGAGGTTGGCGTTGATAGTGTTTGTAGGAAGAAATTTTCTGAAAAAAGGTAACAGTTACTATACTATATAATTATCTCTTGACTGAGTGTGAGTGTCTTGATGTAGAAGATTACTGTCGGTTGTACATTCTGTCAGACATTTATGAGTTTCTTTTGCCTAATAGAAATGGAACAGTCTTTGTTTCACACCAGTGCAATAAGGGCTTTCTGCCCCGGTTATTTTCCACATTTTGCCTCGGGTCTGGAACCGAGGCATATTGGGGCGAGGCCAAAAGGTACCCCTTTTAGCCTCGGTTATCACCCGAAGCCATATACCCAGTTTTATGCCTTGGTTGTCTCCAAACCGGTGCCATATACCCAGTTTTTTGCCTCGGGTCAGATAGGACCGAGGCCATAGGTTAAAAATATTTTTTTTTAATTAAAATTTTCGCAGACCTTTTGGCCTCGGTTATGGTAAGAACTGAGGCCATATGTGAGTTTTTTTGCCTCGGTCTTGGTAGCAACCGAAGCATATTCCATTGCTTTTTTTTTTAAATAAATTTTCTGTTTTATATTGATTCCCACATTTAAACCTGCATATATTGTTCACACAACATATTTCACAGCAGCACAACCATAACAGAATATTTTCTCAAACCTCCATAATCCAAAAACATTTAAAAGATAATTGAAATGTACACAATCGAAATACATATATCCTAATCAATACTATTGTACATTTGAATTATGAATTTTGCAAATGCTATCCTACCAAACTTTATGGACTTCATGGGAATTGGCAAAGGACTCTTAAGTTAGTATATAGAAAGACAACTTTTGTATACCAAACTTTAGAATATGGCAAAGTAATTGTTTTAATTCAAAAATATATTACCGTTTCCCAATTAGTTGTAATACGGGCACGCACAATTGTTGTCATCCATTGCATTATATAGTAACCGCACTCATATGAGTCGGTTTGTCTATTACACTACATTATATCAACAACATTAAAATCAATTAATGAAGAAAATCAAATCAAACAATTATAAATATATGGATAGAAATATCAAACTTGGAGGGAACACCATGCAAGACATTTTACCTTAGTCGTTGATCTCCCTGACAACATGTTATGTCCAATAATTGAACTATGATAAAGGGAATAAGTTAGGATACTTTTATATAACATGTCATTTTCATAAGATTGAGATTAGGTTTCTTACCAATCTATCACTTGTCTAAGATGGTTGGGGGGAGGGCGGTGCAAAGAGCAAAACCACACAGCAAGGTTCTCCCTTAGGGAAACCACAAGTAATTGCCAATGATGTCTGAGAAGAAAATAAATTTATTGTTATGCATTAAAATGATAGATTATATTCATAAGTTAACAAAAATGACTTACCCAGCAATATAAGGGACAAAATAAATTTCTTTTCCGCGTTGAAAGCATTCAGTCACATATGATTGGATGTCATCAAACTTGTTGCCTTCATGAGTGAGTTGGGGGTCTACAAACCCATATACATCATTCAGTCCCATAGTTTCAGTGACACTAGACAAATACCTAAACATAAAATTGATTTGATATAAGTAAATAGATAAATATATCATATAACTATATATAATGATTGAAAGACTTACAATAATCGAAATTCAAAAATAATATATACAAAATGGAAAATGAAATAAAAATGAGTTAGAAACTTACCTTGGAGGAATGGCGGTACTACAATTGCCGGAAAAAAACTGAGAAGGAAGTGCACCGGCGGAGGCGACGCCGCGACAGTGGCTCAAGGCGGAAGCTAGTGGCCAGAGGAGGAAGCTGAGGAAGGGAGAGATGAGAGAGGCACGAGAGAGAGCACGCGAGAGAGACGCGAAATGGAGGTGCATCATAGGGGGCTCGTTCGCGTGGTGGTTGCAATGGCCGGAGGTGGTCGCAGGTGGCTGGAGGGTGTGGTGGCAGTGGGTGCAACGGAGAGTGAGAGCGCGCGAGAGAGAGAGCGAGAGAGAGAGAGACACGAAATGGAGAGGGCTCGTTCGCGTGGTGGTTGCACTTGCCAGAAGAGGTCGACGGTGGCCAGAGGGTGTGGTGGCAGTGGGTGCAGTAGAGAGAGAGAGAGAGTGGAAGGAGTTGCAGAGGCATTGGTGTGGGGAAGAAGAAGGGTTCGCGATATTTGAACCCTAAATAAACCCTATGCCTTCGGTTGTTAGAGGAACCAAAGCCATTGACCCCCTTTTGGCACCGGGTCTCCTTGGATCGAGGCCAAACAACTAACGTCCACCCACTTTTTGGCTTCGGGTCTTACTGGACCGAGGCCTATACCACTGTTTGGCACCGGTTTTGAGCGAATCGGGGCCTATACCCCTCTTTGGCTTCAGGTATTTGGAGAACTGAGGCCTAAAATTTGGCTCTAATTGCAAAAATGCCATCGCGCCATTATATGCTTCGGTTCATGGCCAACCGAGGCATATAAGGCGAGGTAAAATGGGAATTCTGCACTAGTGTCACTTTTTAGAATTGTAGATGATTTGACTAATCTAGTTAAATATAACTGGGTGGTGTGGTTTATGAGTACTTGGTTGGTAGTTTTGAAGAAGCAATTATATCGAAAGCACTTCCACGTTGTCGGATGTGTATATTTATTGCAGGTAAGTAAGTTTGTTTTTCTTGAATTTTATGTTTTGTAGCATTTGGGTTTTTGTTATGAATCAGTAACTTCGTTTTAAATGAATTGTATTATTTTATGATGTAGCTATGGGCTTTTGATCACTTTCTGTTTGTGAAGAGAAAAGGTGCAATTATTCAATCCAAATTTCCAAGGTTGTTGCGTTGGATTGATTACAAAGTTGGAGATGTGTCAATAAGAAGTAGTTTGAAAAATAATGTGGTACTTTCTATTATTTTTTCGTGCAATGTTTTTGGTTTAAGTTCTTTTAGCAATTTATTGATGTTGTTTGTTTGAAATTAAATTTCAGATTGTGCATGATCTTTGTCTTTCTAAGGAAGAAGTAAGTGTGTTAGTTGTGAAAGAAGTTTTATCAAAAGGTGATGGTGAGTGTGACAAAAGAAAGAGGAAAGAGTGTGTCTCTGGTGGAACCAAAAAAAAGGAGTAGCTTATGAGTGTAATTGAGCAGTAAGAACAAGATATTCGTGAACTTGGTGGAGCGATTGCTAAGTTGAAATCAACTTTGGTGAGAGGAAAAATAAAAGAACTGAAGATGAATTTGTTTCTCCTATTAATTTGAATAAAGCGCATGTTCAAGTGAAGCTGCAGAAGACAAAGATGTAACCAACAACGATATGTATGTGCGTATGAGGAATGATCCACAGTTACGGTTCAAAAGCTGTGTAATCCAAACTCCGTTTGCAGTTTATAGTCGAAAGAAGAAAAAGATACCAAAATAGTTGTTGGAGTTGCAGCAATATCTATCTATTTTGTTTTGTTTGATGGAAATGAAATATCCTTTTCATTTGTGTAACTATAAGAACGTATAATTGTAATTCAAATGTATGAAACATGTAGTTGTGAACAATTTCTTTTGTTGTGTTTTTGACTATTATGGTGCAGTTAATGAATAATGACTTTTCGAAAGTCTTTGTGGTGATTTGTACTGAATTTATTTAGCAAATAAATCTGGTAAGTCTGTGGTACAGAAACCACATCTCAGAAAGACACTTATTGAATTTTAAGAAGACATGTCTTGTGGGAGATATTAGTAGGCTCTAGTTGAGATGTGAGTGATATTTGTATTGTAACAAGACACTTATGGAAGTAATTTTTAGGTGCTTCACATGACTTGGGAATCATTGTTCAGTTGTTGTTATAGTATTAAGATAAAGAATTTATGTATTTGAAATTTAAAAAATAAAGTGTTGGTGGTCAACGAAATTTTTGCCACCTTGTTTGTACATAAATTACATATGAAAAATACAGTTATTGTATTGTAAAAAGACACTTATGGAAGTCATTTTTAGGTGGTTCATATGACTAGGCTATGATTGTTTAATTATTGTTACAGTATTAAGATCAACAATTGATGTATTTCAAATTAAAAAAATAAAAAATAAAAAAGTCTTGGACAACGAAATTTTTGACTTGTTCTTTGTACACAAAGTACATATGAAAAAGGCAGTTATGGTATTGTAACAAACATTTATCGAAGTAATTTTTAGGTTGTTCATATGACTTGGGAATGATTATTTAATTGTTGTTACAATATTAAGATCAACAATTGATGTATTTCAAATTAAAAAAAAGCTACATAAAAAAGTCTTGGTGAACGAAATTTTTGTTCTTTGTACATAAAATACATATGAAAAAGACAATTACGGTATTGTAAAAAAACACTTATAGGAGTCATTTTTAGGTGGTTCATATGACTTGGGAATGATTGTTTAATTGTTGTTATAGTATTAAGATCAACAATTGATGTATTTCAAATTAAAAAAAAAAAACTAAATAAAAAAGTGTTGGTGGTCAACGAAATTTTTGCCACGTTCTTTCTACATAAAGTACATATGAAAAAGGCAGTTATATATGGTATTGTAAAAAAACACTTATGGAACTCATTTGTAGGTGGTTCATATGACTTGGGAATGATTGTTTAATTGTTGTTACAATATTAAGATCAACAATTGATGTATTTCAAATTAAAAAAAACTGAATAAAAAAGTCTTGATGGTCAACGAAATTTTTGCCACATTCTTTGTACATAAAGTACATTTGAAAAAGGCAATTATTGTATTGTAAAAAAACACTTATGGAAGTCATTTGTAGGTGGTTCATATGACTTGAGAATCATTGTTTAGTTGTTGTTACAGTATTAAGATCAAGAATTTATGTATTTAAAATTTTAAGAAAAAATAAAAAATTCTTGTTGGTCAACAAAATTTTTGACATGTTCTTTGTACATAAAATACATATGAAAAAGGTAGTCATTGTATTGTAAAAAATCACTTATGGATCTCATTTGTAGGTGGTTCATATGACTTGAGAATCATTGTTTAGTTGTTGTTACATTATTAAGATCAATAATTTATGTATTTAAAATCTTAACAAAAATAAAAAATTCTTGTTGGTCAACGAAATTTTTGACATGTTCTTCTTACATAAAGCACATATGAAAAAGACAGTTATTGTATTATAAAAAAACATTTATGGAACTCATTTTTAGGTGGTTCATATGACTTAGGAATGATAGGCTGAATTATTGTGGCACCACAATGGAGTGATTTAACAATAAAAAGCAATGAAGTTCAGAAATGTTAGAAGATAATTGTCCTTAATAATGACTATCATAAAAATTGCATATCCTGTTTTGCACTAACATGTTGTCTGTTCAAAAAATGTTCATAAACAACACACATATTGAATCCAAGAAAAGCAAATACTGCACAAAATACATAATTCTGGTTTTTTTTTCATTGCAAAAATGATCAAATGTCATTGACAAACAACAACCACATAACTTATAATGTGTTTGTCAATGTCATCAGACTTCAATCATGACAACGTCCTATACACCAAAAAATTTGTTATCCATTCAACTCACAATCTGCAAAAAGGAATATAATTTGTTACGTTGTGGTTGATGTAATAGAGTAAATAATTAACAAAATTGATATTATATAACTATACCATAATTGCGACGATGTTGCAGACATTTGAGTGTGTAACTCATTGGTTTCAAGCGAGGTTAATAAGGACATGAAACCTGAATTGAGAACACTTGAATTCTGCATCATATTTAAAGAACAGTCAGCCAACGAAGTGGAAGTAATAATTTACCGTGGAACCTAGTAAATGTTGTGTAAACAAACCCATTTAGGTGTATTTGTTCCTTGAGTATTAGAATGTTTGTTGTAATTGCAGACATGAGCATCCATAGGTGGATACAAATTATTTGAATGTTGTTGGTGGCATACTAAAAAAATGGTAACGGTTATTAAGCACAAATGACTTACATGAGTATTGTAGTGTGTTTTTAAATTTTGTTAGGCAAACTTCTTTTTCTTGGCAACCTTCTCGACGACTGATTTCATCTTTAATACACGTGGGCGGCCATTTCTCTTCACAGCAATGGGGCTCCACATAGTTGTGTTAATTGTTCCAACGAGTGTGGGGCAGTTACTTTGGTTCTGCATAACCGCAGAACACTATCCAGTGCTGTTGCGTAAGGATTTCATTTGATTAAACAAAATTTCAGTCCTAGATTCAGTCTCGCATGTGACATCTGCAAGTTCAAAGAATTCTTTGCGCAGTGTTTGGTACTTGAGCATTTGCGAATCATCACTTTTTGTGTTGTAAGTGGCTCTCATTGAAGTGTATCTCCTTCGAATCAATTTACTGCACCTAGGTATTATGTATCTTGAGTGTACAGTTCTGACTTCTTCTTGGGCTAATACTACCAAACAGTGGAGGCCTAGTATCCCGTGAAACTCAAACAATAAGCAAGTGCAACTGATTGTTTTAGTTTGACAATTGTATACAACTTTATGGTACTTGTTTGCACAATCGCCATCTACAAACACTCTTGCAGCATCACGTAATTGGAGACAAAGTCATTGACATTTACATTTTTTATTACACAATTCATTTTGGATCTAAACTCGTTTTGGATCTCCTCAAACTTTGCATTTGTGTAATTTTGTTGAAACTGACGTTCTATCAAGGAATGAGTTGCGCAAGAAATAGTTGTGTTGATTGACGCAAAGTCAGCTTCACATTCCTTTTTTACTTTGTGTCTTAGTGCATTATCATATTGCACAACAAACTGATGCAATGTGGTTTTGGAATTGATAAATCCATCAAAGAAGGCATTTAGGCCCTCATTTCACTGTGTGGTTGACATTTCAGCCCAAAAATTGCTCTTGAAGTACGCCGATACCCATCTAGATCTATCTTCATATAATGTTCCTAGCCATTCATTGTTTTCTAATTCATATTTCATCAAGAATTGAGACCAACCACTTTCAAAGTCAATGACATTCACACTTTCGTATACCAATTTCTTTAATTCACACTTAATTCCTTTGTATTGGGAGTACCCTTGGAGCTTCTCGGGAATTTTTTTCATTATGTGCCAAAGGCACCATCTATGTCTTGTATTTGGAAAAATAATTTCAATTGCATTTTGCATAGCTTTGCATTGATCTGTGACAATTCCGTCAGGTGACTGATTGGACATGCATCGACGCCAACTCTGAAATAGCCAAACAAAAGTGGATGTATCTTCTGATGACAAGAATCCACATCCTAATAATATTGACTACCCGTGGTGATTAACACCGACAAATGGTGCAAATGGCATGTTATACTTGTTGGTCAAATCAGTTGTGTCGAATGATATCACATCTCCAAATTCTTCGCATGCTGCACGGTTACGCGCATCAACCCAAAAAATGTTTGAGATGCGATCATTTGAATCCAACTCAATGTCATAGAAGAAGTCATGGTTCAATTGTCGCATGTTTAAGAAGTGTGTTATCAGAGTCTGGGCATCACCATCCTTGCATAATCTCTTGCGTTGCTTTCCGATGTAATTTCTGACATCACGCTCAACAAATGGAACAATTTCAAAGCCACCTGCTTCACAAACTAATGACTGGAAACTCTTGTTAATGAGCACACCAACTTCACCATTCATATCTAGTGTCCTCATGACCTGCATGGTTATTTTTTTGTTTCCACATATCAACCTCGACTTTTTTGGACTAAGGTCGTGGTTATGGACATTGTTAACGTTGCGTATATACCACTGCCCTTCCTTTTTCACACCGCTAATTCTGGCATAACATTATTTTCTCTGTGTTGGGAGACTTTTTAATTCTGGAGGAATTGCGAAGTGACACTTCTCTTCACGATTGCAAACTAACTTAATGAAGCATAACTCATTGTCTTCTCCTTTTGATGAACTTCTAATTTTGACACCAAAGCCACATTCAATAGCGTAGTTCCTATGAAATTGCTTCAGTTCGTCTACACTTTTGAAACTCATGCCAACTTGAGGAATTTCTTTGTCGATGTTATCTTCGATAGGTTTAATAATATCTTCAGATGGGTTGTTGACCTGAGTATCTTCAAATAAAGAAATGTCTTCAAGAGATATTGGGTTAACATCTTGGCATGTAGTCATCACATTGACCCTGTTAGTATTATTTAAATGAAAAATAGTTAAAAAAAATAACATCCACCAAAGCAAATAGTAACCACGCAGATTGCGCATACAAACATTTCTTTTTAAATTAACATTCTTGTACATTGCATTTCAGTTCCACCATTAAAGTAATGATTTTTATGAGTTTTTATTTAGGTCAAAGCTGTTAAACGTTAATAATAATGACAGTATTTAATAAACTAATAAATGAGCAGATAACCTTTCCGCAACAGTGACGACATGTTGTCTAGGCTCAGTAGATGTGCATTTATGCACATCTTAGCCAACCTGGTTGTTGAAATCATTAATGTTTGATGGAGTATGAAGCATTGGTGGAACAACAATATAATACACTTCGGACAATGAAACAGAGGGGCAATGAAACAGAGACAAGAGGTAGGTGGGAAATAAAGGCGGCGGATAACTTAACTTTTGCAATAAGTTAATGAAGGGAAATATTGTTTTTTACAACGTTTAATGTTTTCAAAAAATAAAATTATATGTGCCTACAAATAGAAGCAACTAATTCAATGCATTCACTCTCCAACGTTGCAGCTGTACCCACATATAGGTTCTTTGCAAATTATCAGATTTACTTGTCTAATTATTCGAAATATTATTTTACATTCATATTGTTTGCCTTTTGTATTAGTAGATCATTGTGGGAAAAAAATAATTCGATGAAATGGAAGACTTGGAAAGTGTTGATGCTGGATAAGATATTTCAAACTCGTATTTGGCATAAATTTACTCAAATGCAGAAATGAAACAATGCGAAGATGGTGTTCATTTCGAAGGTCCTACACCAACTCTATTCCGAATTGCAAACAACACCACATTAAGGAGTTTGAAGGAAAAAGTTTGTCGCGCGGAATTCACTCACCTATTGGATAAAATCTCACATGGAATTGGGTGCGGGGATTGAAAAGAAGTGATTGAAATTAGCTACCATCGCGCGGTTAAAGTTGTGAAGAATTGCTTGTTTCATGACATAGTTGAAATCAAATGTGATAGCGATGTAGTCCAAATGATTCAGAGGTGGAAGGATGTTCAACGTATAAGTAAACATGTCATTCATCCATGCACTTCGACTGACATAGAACTGTTCATACAAACAAGGGACATACGTCCACCAACACCACAAAAATATTTCGAAGATATCCAACCTTGGTTGTATAAGAATGCTAGAGGAGGATTATCACGAAGAAGCAGATTGGATTATCTTTAGTTAGTTGTTTATTAACTTTTGTAAAGAGTCAACAATATATTCGTCCAAGTTGTGTTTTTTGTGATGCAAAATATTAAAGGAATTTAAGACCTTAATTGAATGTTTGTCAGTGGTTTCGAAATATTTAAATTAATTAATATTGCATAATCCCATCGTTTGCCTTTCTATTTGAATCAATTGAACCATACTGCCACCGTTTGCGTCATAATGACATTCAATATTGTGCGCAACCGTTTTCTTCAACCACATCAACTTCCACCTAACAAATATAAATGCGGTCAAACGTTTAAACTCCTTCAATGGTCGTTAAAGTGTCTATTTAATGTGTTTCGTGTGGACATTGGGGAATTGAAGTGCTCTTGACGCACATTGCGGGAAGTCATCTCCCTACCTCTTTTTGTTTGTACATTACTTTTTGACCCACATTCTTGTTCAGATATGGCACCCACGGGCAGCGGCAACAACATCAATATATTATGGACATTTAACACAATTCACGTCGCATATGTGGTAAGTACAGTTGTGGACCCATATTATAATGTTTTTAAGCACTAATATTGTGTTTCTAATTGCCATCACTGATGTTTGTTGAAATTAGAACGTTGCATATATTGATCGCCATTTTGGGGTGGCTTTCGAGGATGAACTGGTTGATGAATGGGAGTTAGTCGACAACAAAGGCCAAATCCACTTCGTAACCTATAACTTGGACGTCGAGTTTCCCAGAATCACTCATGGCTGGATGGACATTCGGAGAGATTATCATATTTTCGGTGATCATCATGTCCAGTTCCACTACACTAGGAACAGCCGTTTTGAAATCACCGTGCCGCCATGCCGCCACTAAGTTTCATGACACAATCTTTTGTGTAAGGATCATTGTTGCCAATTTGAACTAAGCCCTTGATAAAAAACAATTTTTTCATGTTTTGACACGCATGCATGCACAACTTGTTAAGAAATGATAAAAAGGAAATAAAAAGGAATATAAGAAATAAATTCTAAGGGTAAACAAGAACAAACACTATTACATTTTTCACTTTTAGTAACATTTTATTAGTTACAATTATAAAAATGTTACTCTAGATTATATTAATAAGTATATTCTAAAATTTTTGAAATAAATGTTACTATAGATTATATTAATAGTTGTAATTAATATAACTTACACGCTCCTGATTCACCATCTTCTTCTTAGGTTGGAAATGTTTCCACTTCTTCCTCTCCACCATTGGGCTTCCATCTCTGGTGAAGTCTGCACGTTGTCGATCGTCGCAGCCGCAACACATCAACAACTGTTGCCACGACTAACATTGACGCGGGCAATCGCCAGGACCTCCAGTATAACATGGACGCTAGATGAGGACCATCCTCCCTGTCTTTGCTTAGGGTTTGTATACACTAATTGCACATAACAACAAATATATGGTTATGAGAAAATATAAAAAGTGGAATTTGATATATTTTGTGTTGCTTTTGCGGGTACAATGAAGGAAATTATGAAGTTGGTGCTAAGCTCTAAAAGTTGCAACTCAAGCTAGAAAGTTGAATTGAGAAAAGTAAAATTTGGCGCTGAGCCACATTTTAAGAAACCTTCATTGCAAGGAAATATCAAGTATACTTGCTAGAAAAGTAAGACCCTCATCTAGGTGCAAACAAGTTTTTGGTGTCGTTGTTGGGAATTTGTGTTAAATTAGATTAGTGTGTAATTACCTTAATGTTTTTTGTATATTTGTGTAAATCTGTGCATTATTTTTTATTTTATTTTGTTATAAACATTCAATCTGCTATGCTCATTGATCTTGAGTTGTTGTGCATGCCATAAGGAGAGAAAGGAACATTATTGTTTGATCCAAAAATAGAGAAATCTCTAAGAAAAAATAATCACAGAAATGGGAAAAATATGCTGCAGACACAGCTTAAGCCGCAACAGATATAAAAAAACTAACCTTATCAAAGCTCAAATCCATATAATTAAGTGGAAATCATGGCATAACATATAGAACCGAGGAGATTGTTGGGAGATTACGTGTAGCAACATGGGCCAAGCAGTTTTTCAAGCATTGTTAGACCTACCACTAGTGTCGTTTTGACTATTTAACTCGCGTTATAGACCTAGGTTATAAGGTTACTGAAGCATATAATGGCGCGGTGAAATTTTTGGAATTCCTGCTAGTTTTTCTGCCTCGATTCCCTCAATACCCGAAGTAGAATATAGTTTTTATAGTTTTATTTATGTTCTAGTTTGGTCTGGTTTTCTGAAAAAATATGCAAGTTAAAAAATGTGGTAGTAACCAAAAAGAAGAATTTAATTTAAAAAGTTAACAGGACACACAACCTTGGTTTTCATCAGAACCGACGTAGAGAAAGGGAGTATACGGCCTCGGTTCTCATTAGAACCGAGGCAGAAAGATGAGTTTCTGCTACGGGTAACACCCAAGGCCAATAAATGACCCTTTTTGACCTCGACATTATATGTCTCGATTTTGAAACCAGGGTAGAATAGCAAAAATAACCGCTGCCAAATACCCTTTCTGCATTACCAAACAATTATTCCTAATTTTTGTTTGTAATTATTTTAAGGTATTTTTTGTGAAGTAGTTTTGGAGCTTGGACACTAAATATTTTGATGAAGAGAGAGTTGTCATGACACTCCCACATTATTGCCACGTCTGTGCCATGTTAATACACTTGTCCATATTATTGGGCCAACATTATGGGTAGAGAATGGCATTTTTGTAATTATGAGTGGCAAAATTGATGTGACCACGAGCTTTCTTAGCGCTTTAGGTGCAAAACCTTGGCATTTGTTTCCAGCAACTATTCTTCACATTTCAGGAGCACCATTGAAGACCGATTGAGGATATACTTCATTTTTTTACGTTTTTTACACCTTGAACCAATATCTACTTGGGGATTTTGTAATTTATGCACTCTTTGAAGCTTTATCAATTTTGTTGTCATATTAGAACAACACCCAACCTTGGGTTTTCATGTTTCTTGCTTAGTTCACATTTTCATCTTATGCTTTGTTGTTGGTTTACATTTCTGTAATATTTTCTTGCATTTGAATGATTGTATTTCGTTTTGGGTTGAGTTCTAATTCAAATTTCATGGAGAACTAATTGTGTGTGTTGATTCCTTACACATAATGAATTTAAACCTTGAGGTTTATGTTTTATTTCATTGGGTTCTGTCTTACTCTCCATTAAGATTCTGTTTTTATGCTTGATGGATGGAACATTCTACTTATGCTTAATTTGCAGAATGGATCATTGTGTTTTTGGGTTGTGTTCATTCTTAACCAAACTTTTACATATTGAATGAATGTGTGTTTTGCTTAATTGCATATTGAACTCGTTTTTAATTTTCGCTTAGTTGTTTAATTTCGATGTTCATGAGAGTTGAATGAACTAATTAGTTTCGTGACCTATATTTGTGGAATTTCATTCGAATCATGGGATCAACGTTGTTTTTGCTACTACTTTATTAAACCTTTAAACTGCAATTTTAATTGTGTTTTTGTGAATCTACCAACCCCTCACATGTTACATCTGGAACCTTTGAATGAAAATATTGATCCTAGGAGACGACCTTAGGATCACTTCTTAAGTACTACTTTAAGGTATTTTATTTGATTGGGTACGACCTTGATCACTCTGGCTCAATTCATTCAAGTTGCAACAACCACTCAAAAGAACACAGAGGAATCCATTAGAAATTTGTAAGTGCAAGTTGGGCAAATAGAAAAGCAATTAGCTGATCATCAAGAAAGACATTGTTCAGCGAACACTCAAGTGAATCCTAAGGAGCATTCCAAGTCTATACAACCAGACAAGGTACTATGATAGGAAAGGGAATAAGAGACAACTTGAGTGGATAAAATGAAAAAAAAAAAAGGGAAAGGATAAGTATGAATGAAAATAGTTGAACGAGAAAGAAGTGCTGGGCGGAAAAATAGAGTTGAGTGATGAAGGTGAAAAAAAGAATGTAGAAAAAATGAAATATATGTAAATTGTAACATCCCTGGCTACCCCTCCTCGGGCCCCAGAGGCTGTCAGGTTACTACAGCCCAATGCACCCCAACCCATCACCCTTTTCCATCCATTCATACTGGGTGGGTTGTTGCCAGTGGGAATCGAACCCCCAACCTGACCTTTAACACCTCTGGCTCACCAGCAGATACTACCAAAAGGTTGTAGATCAACGTACGTTTCACAAAGGTTATGGAGAAAATGTGTAGATATGCTAAATTTATGAAGGATTTGGTCACCAAGCAGAGGAAAATTTAAGAGGAGGAGAGTGTAAAATTAGAAGTTGGTAGCAATGTCATTATTAAAAAGTCCCTACCTCCAAAATCTAGGGATCCAGGAAGTTTTACACTGCTTGTAACTATTGGCAACTTGACAATAGGTAATGCTAGAACTTGGGGCAAGTATCAATTTAATGCCTTTATCCATGTTAAAAAGAATTGGAGATGTAGAGGTGCAGGCAACTAGAATGGCACTTCATTGGTTGACAGATCCATTAAAAATCCATATGGAATTTGAGAAAACTTGATGATAAGGGTAGATAGATTCTATTTTCCAGTAGACTTTGTGGTTTGGGATATGGAGGAAGATTAAAAAGTACCTTTCATCCTAGGAAAATTGACAATGGAAAATTGAAAGCAAGAGTTTATGATGAGGAGGTAATATTCAATGTGTTTGAAGCCATAAATTATCCTAATGATGAAAAGGATTGCTTTTAGAATGGATGCAATTAATGACGTATGCTTAGAATTCAAAGAGAAAGTTGTACTAGCATACCCTCTTGAGAAAGTTTTGACAAATCAATTAGAAGGGTGGACTGCTAAGAAGGAGGAAGAAGTTCAAAAGTGGTTAGAAGATCTGAATCAACGAAAGAAGTTTCCTCTTTCATAGCCCTAATATTGAAGCTTAAGCCTAAAAATGAAGAACAAGAGTAGTAGCAAAAATTAGAGCTGAGGCAACTTCCAAGCCATCTTAAATATGTTTTCCTTGAAAAAGATGGTGGCCAACTAGTGATTCTACGCAACACACTTACAATTAAAGAAGAAACCAAGTTAGTGGAGGTGTTGAAGGCTAACAAAGGTGAAATAGGTTGGACCTTATCTAATTTGAAAGACATTAGTCCATCTTATTATATGCACACAATTTTGATGGAGGATGAGTACAAACATGTGGCTCATCCTCAAAGACGTCTCAACCCCACTATGAAGGAAGTGGTAGGAAAGGAAGTGACAAAGTTACTGGAAGCTAAAATGATATATCAAATATCAGATAGTGCTTGGGTAAGCCTTGTGTAATTTGTTCCTAAGAAAGGTGGGATGACAATGATCCAAAATGAGAATAATGAACTCATATCCACAAGAATAGTGACAAGGTGGAGAATGTCCATTGACTATGGAAAATTGAACCAAGCCACTAGAAAAGATCACTTCCCACTTCCATTTGCAGATCAAATGTTGGAGGGACTTGCTGGACAAGCATACTATTGCTTCTTAGATGGATACTCAAACTATAGTCAAATCATAGTGGATCCATTGGAGCCGAAGAAAATTGCATTTACTTGTCCATTAGGAATCTTTGCACACAGAAAAATGTCATTTGGCATGTTCAATGCTCCATCAACTTTCCAAAGGTGTATGCTCTCCATCTTCTCAGATTTAATTGAGAAAAGCATTGTGGTATTCATGGATGATTTCTCTATTTTTGATTCATCCTTTGATGATTGCCTTGAAACCTCAATGTGGTATTGAGAAGATATGTGGAAACCAATTTACTTTTAAATTGGGAAAAATGCCATTTCATGGTAATGGAAGGAATTGTCTTTGGTCACAAAATTTCAGAAAAAGGGAATAGAGGTTGATCTACCCAAGGTGGAATTAATAGCAAAACTTCCACCACCTACCAATTTTAAAGGCATCAGAAGCTGCTTAGGACATGCTAGATTCTACAAGAGGTTCATTAAAGACTTTTTCAAAGACTGCCAAGCCTCTAAGAAACCCTTTGATCAAGGATACAAAGTTCATTTTTGATGAAGAATGTGAATAAGCCTTTGTTACGCTCAAGCACAAATTAAGCTCAACAACTATAATCACTACAACAAATTTGAATCTGAACATTGAAATGATATGTGATGCAAGTGATTATGTTGTGTGAGTTGTCTTGGGGCAAACGAAGAACAAACAATTTCATGTCATTCACTATGCCAACAAAGTGCTGAATGAAGCTCAAAGTAACTATGCAACAATAGAAAATGAGCTTCTAGCTACTATTTTTGGACTGGAAAAATTCAAAACTTATCTCATTGGCTCTACAATCACAATTTTCACTAAACATGCAACAATCAAATACTTGCTCACAAAACCTGACACCAAACATAGGCTGATTAGGTGGATACTTTTATTGCAAGAATTTGATTTGGTTATCAAAGATAAGAAAGGGGGTGAAAATCTGGTGGCTGGTAATTTATAGAGAGTCACCATCTCTAACATCGCGTGCAAAGAAGTAGAAACTATGGAAACATTCCTTGATGAGAAGCTGCTAGAAATAAACATAGGCCATGGTTTGTTGATATGGCAAATTTCAAAGCAGTTGGTATAATTCCAAGGGAATATCAATGGCACAAAAAAAAGGAAACTATTCAAATAGGCCAAACACTATGTTTGGGATGATCTTTACCTCTTTAAGATAGGTTGTAGATGGATTGGTGAGAAGATGCCTATTTAGTGATGAAATTAAGGACGTGTTATGGCATTACCATAATTCACTATATGGAGGGCACTATAATTGGGAAAGAACAATAGGTAAAGTGTTACAATCAGGATTTTATTGGCCTACCATTTTCAAAGATGCTCATGAACATTGCAGAACATGTGACAAATGTCAAAAGAGTGGTGCCTTCACGAAAAAACATGAATTACCTTTGTAAAGCATGCTAGAAATGGAAATATTTGACTGTTGGGGGATAGACTTTGTTAGACCACTACTTATGTCCAATAATCATGAGTACATTTTAGTTGTTTTGGACTATGTATTAAAATGAGTAGAATCCACAGCTACCTAAAAGGTTGATTCCATAACAGCGATCAAGTTCATAAAGAGTAATATATTTAGCAAATTTGGAACACCTGGAGTCCTAATCAGTGATGGAGGAACTCACTTATGCAACTCACAGGTTGGAAGGGTGCTAGAACACTATCATGTGAAGCATAAAATAACAACATCCTATCACCCTCAAACTAATGGACAAGTTAGGGTATCTAATACGGAATTGAAAAGAATTCTGGAGAAAATAGTGGCCAATTCACCCAAAGACCAGTCTATCAAATTGGATGGAACACCATGGGCTTATAGGACAACTTTCAAAACCCCAATTGGACTCACTCTATTTTAGCTAGTCTATGGGAAGACCTATCACCTACCAGGGAGCTTGAGCACAAAGTATTAAGAGTTCTAAAGACCCTCAATTTTTATTTAAAATATGGTGGAGAAAGGAGGAAATTACAAATGCACGAATTGGAAGAAATGAGGTTGCAAGCCTATAAATCTTCTATGATTTATAAAAGCAAAGTGAAGAAATATTTTGATGTGATCCCAACAAGGCTTATAGCTTGGGCCAACGCCGAGGCCCAAATTATGTTCAAGGCCCAATCCATGGCCCACATGCACCTTAAAGCCTAAGCCCGTTAAGAGGCCCAATAACAAAAGGCATGCTAAAAAGATCCAATTGAGCTTCATTTAAGATGGCCCAAACCCACATGGGCTTCTCACACTCTTCACATGGGCCAAAGAAGATGTGAAGATTTGAAGAGGTGTATCAAAGAGCAATAGAATAGGAATAAGATTGGCCCATTGTTTATGCCTTATTTTCTAGAATAATAAGCTTAACAATATGTAGTTGAATTGATAAAATTGGGCTTGACTAAGCCCAATAGGAGATTTGGCCATGAGCTATCAAAAGTCCAAGGTGGACTAAGTGGAAGTCAACACTCCTTCCTACTCCTCATGGATCATGCATCCCATGGAGCCAAGTCCACACTCCACCCATGTGCCTCCTTCATCCAAGGGCTAAGAGAGTGTCTTCTTTTCCAAGTCTTCATCTAAAGGCTAGGAAGATGCCTCCTTCTCCAAGCCACCATCCAAGGGTGATGATTAAAACTTCTCCTCCAAGCTTGATCTAAGGGCTAAGAATTAGTCTAGCTTTTAGGCTCACATATAAAAGCCAAAAGTAGACCATTTGTACATTTTCACTCTTGAATTTAGCAATAGAAGCATAGTGTTGAGAGTACTCCACCCTATTGCATTTGAGAGTCTCCTTTGCTAGAGGATTGAATCATCTCCTCTAGCCACCTTCCCCTAGCTTTCTCTTAAGCTAAACCTTCAAACACCTTAGTCCGAACCAATTCTTAGCAAGAGCCTTAAACACTTGCTTCCACTCCCTTCCATGGATCACATCTACTTCATGGAGTTTTCATCCATTCCGGACCAAGAGCTCCACCATATCTTGATAGGAAGATTTAGAAAAGAGAATTCAGAAAAGGGCAACCAGTTTTGCTCTTCAATTCGACGCTTAAGTTTTTTCCATGAAAGCTTAGATCAAAGTGGTCTGGACCTTTCATTGTTAAAAATGTTAGACCATATGGAGCCATTGAAATAGAAGATCCTAGAACCAATATGAGTTGGACTTTGAATGCATAAGGATTGAAGGTCTATCATGGTGGAGACTTTGAAAGAAGTCCCACCTTCACAGAGTTCAAGGATTAAATGAAAAAGACGTCAAACTAAAAGACGATAAACAAGCACTCTTGGGAGGCGCCCAAGTTGTTTATATTTGCATAAATGTTTTTAAATTCTTAGAATTAAGATACATGTAGTTTAGGTTTATATGTGTATAATTGTTTTTCAATTGTAAGAATTAGGATGCATATAGTTTTAGGATTTATTGGTTGAGGTATAGTGAGAGAAAAGTAAACATAGTGGTTGAAACAAAGCTTTAACTGAATTTAACTGTTTTTGACTTGAGCCCCAAATTTTTGGTGCTCAACCAGAAAACGCGAGATTTAAAGAGACAGAGTTTAAATTTTCAAAATTGACATATATATAAATTGACACTAATCTCTTTAAATCTCACTACCCTCCACTCACTCTATTCACTCTCTGAACTCCTACTCACCCAAATTTTCTAAAGTTCTTTGCATTAGAACATCAAACCCTCACGTGAATTTGCATTCAAGCATCCAGGTAAGAAAAAATTGATTATGTTCATCTTCTCCAAGTCATTTTTCTTCATGGTTAGGGTTCGCTCAAGCACAACCATGAACCATTACTAGCAAAGAACCTTTCCTTTTTATTTTAATTGAAGTGGCAGTATGATCATGGAGTTTGCTTGAGCTGTGAACTACATTTTTTAAAGAAAATCTAAATTTTAGAGTAATCAAACCCTGAATCCACATGCATGTACATTGATGAGCAAACTACATTGCAAATTCTGTTTAGATGAAAAAAAATTTACCGACCTAGTTATGAAATAATAGGGATTTTGAATTGAATGTTTCATTTTTGACTTGTGCAGAATGACACCAAGGAAGAGCCAAATGATTGATGCTTTAGGCAAAGGGAAAGGAATGGCTAGGGAGGAAGCCCCAATTGTTATGGAATCTACTGATGGATCATCCATTGTGACAACCCTTGATATTCTTGCACCAACTCCATAGGGAAAACATAATGAGCCTAAGTCCAATCTAAGGGAAGAAGCAAAGACAAAGCAAAAGCATGATAAAAGGCCAGATAAAATGCTAATCAAGAGGTCAGAAAAGAGGCAAAGAACTCCACCACCAACTCAACAAAATACTCCCACATCTAAAAGGAAAAAAGCCCCAACGAATGCATAAACTCTTACACAACCAACTCGAGAATCCATAGGAGAGGGGCTTGAGCACAACATACCTACCAAAGTGAATCCTCCACAAAAAGATACCCTTGCACCAGGGCCAAACTCATATTCCTTACTAGGGTCAAACAAATGAGTTTTGCTTAACTAGAGGATAGATCAATCTTGGCTGAAAGGAAAGTTGAAATTCAAGAAGGCAACTACGAGGCGTTCACGAGAGTTATAGAGCAAAGAACGTGGGATAAGTTGATCAAACGTGCCAATCATTATGATGAGTTGATAGTGAGGGAGTTCTACGCCAATGCTTACCCCCTTATGCAAAAATATGAAAAGGCAAGATCATGTTGGGTTCAAGGAAAGAAGGTGTTATATGATAGAGACAAAATTATGGAGCTACCTCGAGCTAGCGGAGCCACGTTTGAAAAAGAGAGGAATTTCATAGTTTAATGAAGGATGTCAGTTTAGAGAGGCTAACTGCGCTTTTGTGTGTACCTGGAAGGAATTTTGAGCTAGGATGAGAAAAATCATACAAATCTAGTTAACATTTCTATTTGCCAACATGATCCCTAACTCTCATGTATCAAGCCTCACCATTCCTCAAGCCCACATAATTTTGTGCATCATGCAAGGCTACCTGTAGATCTGGCTGATGTGAACATAGAAGTGTAAGACCCAGTAAAAATTAAATAGTTAATTAAATAATTATTTAATAAATGTGGGTAAAGAGAACTTTTAAGGTAATAAATGCGGAACGTTATGACGTGGAAAAGTACTAGCTCAAGTGGTTGAGAGTACTTTGATTGTGTGAGAGGACTTGGGTTTGAGTCCTATGTATGTCATTTTGTGTGTTAGCATGGTTGTGGGTTAAGTCTTGGAGAACTCAAACTCAACTTTATTTTGGCTATTTTTAGTTTTGATTTGAAGTTGAAGGGTTAAAGGAAACCCTAGCAGACATAGCAGTCAAGGGTAGCTGGAAAATAATCTAATTAAGTGTGCTTGAATGACAATTACACCACTCCTTAATGCAATTTTCGTTTTAGGACCTTAAACCACCATTAAAACATCATTAAAAAGCTAATTGTGAGAGGGAAGAAAGGTTTCTGCAGGGGTTATCGTGGGATAGGCAGAGGAGAGCGAATTTCAGTGAGAAATTGAGAGTGTGAGTGGATTTTTGAGGCTGAATTGAGAGAAGCCAAGAAAGGTCATTTTGGAGTCAAAGGGAAGAAGCACAAAAATCACTCAAGGAAAGCTTTAATCCAGGTTAAGGGAGTTAATTTGATGTGTATGACATTTTGTATGTATTTTCGTGTTATTCTGGATTAAATGAACTGTGAAAATTGGACTCTAATTGAGATTTGTCGCGTTTTTGGAAATTTCCAAAAACTGCCTGGCGACGTTGAAGGCCCGCCAAGCGGCTCGTGCCTCTAGAACCCATTTTCTGGATTTCTGCTATGCACCGCTTGGCGGCTAAGTGTTGTCTGCCAGGTGATACGAACTGGCCTGCCCAGTTCTTTCTGATTTTTGATATTTTCGTGATGTGAGAGGTTTGGGAAAGATTCTTATGATACGAGGTTAATCGGTATGATGGATTATTATATGTAAATTTGTAATTGGTGGACTATTGCATGAAATTTTACTTGAATTGGGGATTTAGGGTTCATGAGGCATTGGAATTGGAAAATGTGGATAACCGTTGTGATTGGCCATGTTGATATGGAAATTGAAGTTAACGTGATTAGGATATGAAATCTAGATAATGTGTGTATGTGAAATCATGTCAGATTGAATGCGAACTGAAATGGAGGTGTTTGTGAATACTATTGAATATTGGAAAATGTGGCAGAACACAAAATTGGTATGAACCGCCTAGCGGGACTTAGGTGACCGCCAGGCGATGCATAAGAGTAGAGGGTGCTTGGCAATGTTTGCTGTGAGATGCATTCTCGGGAGTCGCGGGTGATTTCTGTGAGAATTGGGTTAGTGGTCAGGAATTTACTCTTTAGAATAGAGTGAACATTCTAACATGTGTACTAAGGATCATTTTGCGATATGACTTAGGTGTAAATGAAATTGGAGAAGAGTAATGTAAACTGTAATTTGTGTTGTGGTACATGGTGGGTGTAATATTTATATCTTATAGCTTGTCCTTGTAGTGAATCATGTGAGGCATGTTGAGATGTGATAATCATTGATTAGGGCATGAGCTAATTGTACGTATTACATTCTGGTTTGGTTTTATGTCTTGAAATGCTATAATGGATGAGTGATAGAAATATTGTGTGTTCAGGGTTTATTAAGATCTGTAAAAAGTTCCAAAAACCAGTAGCATTGCGCTACTGGTATGGCGCCTGGCCGTGCGGGGCGGACCGCCAGGCGGTAGGGCTTTAAATCAATGGCAGTGGCCACTGTCTGCAAAAGGCGCCTGGTGGCAAGGTTATGTCCGCCAAGCGGTGACAGAGCTGTGTAGCTCCTATTTATTTAGCGGTGCCTGGCGGTGGGGGTTTGACCGCCGAGCGGTTTACTGCAAGTGTTCGCCTAGCGGCCTCTAGGCGGTGCCAGGCGGTTTTGGTGGCTGTGAAATTTTTTGTTGCGTGGATTAGTGGACTTGAAGGACTAAGTTCACTTACCTTTGTGCTTGGGCTTGATGAACTAAGTCCAATAGGGATCTGGGATGTGCTTGGTGGTGGGACGCATGATGGGCATGGAACTGGCTAGTTCTCATCGGCTACTAATAGGCGACAACTCTTTAGTATGGTGATTGCATGCGTCGGACGCACGATGGGCAAGGAACAATTATGTTCCTATTGGCTGCTATTGGGCGAGGAGTCCATAGTATGGTGATTACATGCGTGCCAGGGTCCGAGCGAGGTAGGCTTGGATGGTTTTCTACAGACGAGGAGTCTGTAGGGCAGGACTACGAGCGAGTTAGGCTCGTAGAGTTGGGCCACGAAAGAGTTAGTTTTGTTGGAGCACAGTAAAGTCCCGAGACCTAGTTTCATGCATATGACTCATGAAGGACTATGAGATCAGGGATGGGTAATTTGGAATAATGAAATACTTATGCAAATATGTTTTAATGGGATGAGAGTCATATTTGTTTTTATTTATATATTTTCATAGCTCACCCTATCTGTTTGTGTTTGGCGATGATCGAATAATTTATTATCCAGGAGCAGATGATTTGACAAGTGAGCCAAAAGACGCTGGAGTTCAGAGAGCGGGATGAAATGGGAATTTGGAGACTTTAATCTTTTGATTATTTTATGTTTTAGACATTATCTATTTTAGTTATTTTATGGTTTGTAATAAATTTGGATTGCGAACATTTATAATGTATGCAACTTCGCGATTTAATTTTCTCGCGTTTTTGGGAAAGTATTGTTATAAATGAGTTTTAACAGTAAATAAATTGTTTATTTAATTTATTATAATTATTTTAAAGTAATATTCCTTAGGGATGTTACAAGAAGAAATATTTAAAATAGCATTATCAAAACCCACATCTAGAGGAACAACCAAGCCACTTCCTTTCCAAGCCTTATAATAGAGTTGTGCAAGATACAACGGGTAGAGATACCTCCTCACTCAAGGAAGAAGTTGAGGTTGCTAATTAACAAAGCATACATCCAGTCCATTTGCACTAATGCATTGGATAACATTCAAGGTCCTAAGCCTAAGCCATAAACCACAACACTAGCACAACATCAGAACCAACACCTCAAGAAGCTGGAAGAATCCCTACATTCCATTGAGTCACATATCTCATATGTGCAATAGCCGCTAGCAACAAGAAATAGAGCCTAGATGGCTCTCCAATTCATCCTATATAATTTTGCTCAACATCAAAAGTTGAACCCACCACTTCAATGCATTACACCAGAACAATTTATGGTGTTCACAACTTGGTCTGGGGACAATCCATTTTAAGAAGGAGCGGTTGGAGGTGTAGGACAAGAAGCACCTAGTTTAGAACCTAGAGAAGCACAAGGTGCAACGATAGTAGAAACAGAAACAAAGTAAAATTTTGTGCCTGAGCCACAGCTTGAGCTCGAGCTAGAATAACATAACTCAAGTCGCAATACCAATACTGATGTTGGTGGTTTAAGAAATGTGGAAGGCACCAATGAAGAAGTTGCTCAAACAAAAATTGAGAAGGACATAAATATTGAGATTGGTGCATTTGAAGAAACTGAGGATAATCCTCATCATTGCTACATTCAAAAATGCAAGAAAAGAAGGAAGTAACCAACCTTCCAACAATGAGGAGGAGGCATCAGAGGAAGCAGAAGCAGAACCAAGAGAGAAAAAGGGAGAGGCTGAGATGAGTTCTTTGATTTCAAGAAAGCATCTGGATCATCTGATCCAGAGGAGCAATGACGAGCCACCCCCACCTTCACATGTTGTCTTCTGTCTTTATTTTGAAGTATTGGTACGTTGTGTTCTTCCAAGTACACCCCTTGACATTCTTCTCTTTCCTTTGTTTTTTTAGAATTGGGAAAATACATCAAATCCAATATAGACAATGACGTTTATGGTATGCTTGTTGTCAAATGATGGAATCAAAATAAGAATACTTGGCACGTGGCAATTTAAGTTTATTATTTATTTATTTTGTTTATTTTTTAGGAATGAATTGGAGAAATTGGACTTTTTGATCAAAATACTAATTAAAGAATTTCCTTTGTGTTGAACGTCATTTTATATTTACTTTTATAATTATTTGGACTTGTATGACATTTGATGTATTTTATTTTATTTTATTTGAATTGATGATTAAATATTTGTTTTTTAAATAATTTTGTAAATACTCGCGGGTACCCGTGGATATGAAAAAAATAGGCGGGTACCCGCATAACGGATACCCGACGGATATGAGTACATGTACGGGACAAATATTTATCCAGCGGGTAGGATACGAGGGAGCTACTATCCGTACCATACCCGCCCCGTTGAAATCCCTATTGGTGACCTGTGTGAATATTGATAAAAAAATAAAGTTAGGGTATGCCGAAAGTATACCTAAGAATGCAAAGAAAAATGAAAGCTGTAGCCAAAAGATGAAACTGAATTGAGACACTCAAATCATAAATGATAAAGCAAAGCAAATAATTAGAGGAGTGCCCAAAGGAATGAAAGATTGAAAAGAAATTGGGATGCAGTAGTGGAGAAAAACAAAAGAAAAAGATGGCTAAAGTAAGTTAGACTCATGACACCTGCACATAGTTGTTTTCATTTTTAGAAGTGAGTCTTGCTGTTCTTGTAAAACAAAGTTCTTTGAAAGCTGATAATGTTAATTTTTACCATTATCCAAGCTATATTTCATTAGCAAAATCATCTCTTCCAAAGCTTTTAACCTACTTAATCCTCAATTTTGCCTTACTTTTGTAAATAAATACATTGTGGGTTACATTGATCTAAATATACCACTAATCCCCATTTTTGTGTCCTTTTTGTAGATGGTAAGCTTTGTTCCAAAAATCCAAACTAATGAGTGACCCGGAATAGCAAAGAGAGAAGAAAAATGTCAACAGGAAGCGCTTGGCGACGCGAAGCCAGCGCCAGGCGGAACAGACCGCCAGCCACGCGCCAGCCAAGCGCCAGACAGGCGCTACTGTTAGTCACCGCCTAGCGGCACTTGATCACCGCCGGGCGGTAGCAGGAAGACTTGCCCCCTGTTTGGTGGCTTGCGCCTGGCGGTGAGACCCTTCCGCCAAGCGCCAATGTTCGCTGATGTGGCAAGTTGGCTCTTTTTCTTCTGTTTTCGTGAGGGGAAAGAGATCTTTGGCATTTTGGAGGCACGAAGAACACATTTGGAGAGCTTGGAGGAGTGCTAGGGCTTGTGGGAACAGCTCCATCTTCCTCTTTGTATCTCTTTCTCTTCCATCTCTTCCATTTTTAAGCTTG
>Ga0209589_1001502_pt1 | contig 38623 bp, 17 predicted proteins | sample CowpeawhiteBW_FD_187525 | JGI IMG/M metagenome (GOLD analysis project Ga0209589, IMG submission 187525) | Root nodule microbial communities of legume samples collected from California USA - Cow pea white BW (SPAdes) (version 2) | ecosystem: Host-associated > Plants > Roots > Nodule | place: USA...
AATCTCCTTTCCTTCATCAATGTAGGCTTCATTCCAATGTTTATGGCTTCAAGATAGTTCAAAAGAGCTTCATTCAATCTTCATCAAATCTTCAAGAAGCAAACCACCTTGGCTTCTCATGTCAACACATATAAAAGTGGAAAATAAGGTAATTAGAAGGGTTTTGAAGTCTAAAACCTAGAGTGAAAAGGAGAGCACGAAATTTTGAGTGAAAAAAAGAGTTAGAGGGAATCAAGAAAGCTGAGTTGGGAGAGCACTAAGGGAAATCCAAATTGGGGACAAGAAGAGCTATAAATCATCTTTTGTTTTTGGAGCAGAGGAAAACCAGGTTAGGGCAGTTCTTTTGTATGCCTATATGATTATGAATTTTTGTGTACTCTGAAATGCATGTATGAAAAGTGTGTGGCTATGAATTTTCGTGCTATATATATGAGGTGAATTTTGGGTTGGAGTGCCTTGATAGGGTTTGATCGAAATTCTCACGAATTTGTATGAATATAATGGTTTTCTGCGCTTTATTGGTTGTTTATGGTTTAAACTCGAAATTGGGAATTTGGTTGGGTCATGTTTATGCCATAAGTGTTATGCCTGTTTCCAATTTGCAAGTTATTGAGTTTGGGTTTTGAATTAGGCATGGTTTATGGTTTTTCATGTACGTAACAGTGTAGATGTCTGATATTCTCGCTTAAGCGAGCAAGGCTCGCCTAGGCGAAAATATCAGAAACGTGAGACTGGTTGTACACGAGCATCTTGCTCAAGCGAGCATAAGTTGCCTAAACGAGCACTCTTAAACGTTGAGTGGTTCTGCTTGAGCACCTCGCTTAGGCAAAGAGTCGTATTTTTGGGCAACAAAGCATCTCGCTCAGGCGAGAAGTCGTGCAGGGTCTTATATCTTTATTTCTTTATCAGAATTTTTGGCAATTTGTAATAAGTTTATTACTCTAAGTTTGTTTAATTTATGGCGCCTTGATTAGTGTTTTGCATTTTCCCGCGTTTGGGAATTAATAAAAGTTTGACATTGATGTCTTTTTCTTAATTATTTATTTTAAATAAGTAATTTCCAGTAGGGATGTTACAATGAAGAAGGAGTCTGAATCGTTCAAAGAATATGCCCAAAGGTGGACAGAGATTGTTGCTCAAGTAAAGCCTCTTCTGGGTGACTGATTAGTTCATATTTATGCCCTCATTTGGTATTTAATTTTGGATTTTTAATTGAATTTTATTCTTAAGAGATTGATTTAATTGAGATTTCTTATAATTGGGTTTATTGAGCATGAGATATAAAGAGATGTTAAAAATAGCTTTTTAGTCCCATAAATATTATTTGGATATATTGAGGTGGGTTAGTGCAGCTACAACTAAGTTGAACTCATGGAGGTGTGGAAATAAATTGCTTAAAGCTTCATGATACCTTAAAGATAAATCCAAAAATAGGAAATTATCAAAATTACAAAAATCCAAGTCAAGCATTTCATGAAGACGAAAAGAAAAGTTTGAAAAAAGTGAAGAAGTTTGGCGAAGCTAAGAAGAGGGAACAAGCAACTTGGACTTGTGGTTTTCTCTTTCTTTTTCCAGAAGAAGGGCTTTGATAATTCATAAATATGTATGATCAAAGATAATTTGGGAAAATATATCTTTAGATTTTTTATTTGATATTTTTAAATAATTATCTTATTTAATTATATCATAAAATATCAAAAGATAATAACTACCGAATCTTTTTAAATATGGCAAGATCTTCTTGAATCTTTTTAGATCTCCACAACAAACAAATATATCTTGAAGATATTTGATTATTTAGAAGATAATTGGAGGAGATTACAAGAGGGGCAGAACTAGAAATTGGACAAAAATTAAGTTGTTGAATAATTAATTAAAGATTTTTTATTAATTATCTTTGATATATCTCAAATTATCAACAAAGGAAATCTTCCAAATATTGTAGAAACTGATAAAATCTGTTAATTATTTAGGAGATATTATATCAAAAGATAAAATATTTCAGCAATAGAAAATATAAGATTCAAGTCCAACCAAGGCCTATATAAAGAGACCAAAGGAAGCAAAATAGGGAAGATCAATACTTCGGAGTTTAGGAACCCTTAGGGGAGCCTAAACTCTTCCTCTCTTTCACTTCTCTTATATTTTATTTTATTTTGTATTCCATGGAGGGCTAAGCCTCATGGGTTGATTCCATTATAATTTCATTATGGATTCTAAGGTTAGAATGAAATAATTTCTTTGTTCTTTTCATTATTGTTGAGGTTTTAATTCATCTATGTATTTTATCTTTGAATCACGTGAAAAGTAATGGTTTTTACATCATAGCTAATTAGTGAGATATTTTAATCTATATGCATATCAATCATATGAGCTTAAAGGTTTTTAATTTTAATTGAGAATATACTTTGATTAAATTTAAAAACTTTCATGTGATTGAATGAGTTTTTGCCAATGATTGAGAATGTACTTTGATTAGAGGTGAAAACTTTAACTAGAATTAATCAAGAATGTATTTTGGTTCATTAGTTTTTTGCTTGATTTTAGAGGTAAAAGAATGGACATGATTAAGAATGTATTTTGGTTAAATTTATTATGATTAATCTACAAAGTTCTTACTTTTGATTGAGAATTTACTTTGGTTAATAGTGAGAACGCCAACAAATTAATTGAGAATTTACATTGATTAATTTTCAAATCTACAACAATAATTAATTGAGCAATAATCTTTAGATAACCAATGATGAATCTATTTTGAAAAAGTAGTGGAATCAATCTGTTTTCTTTATTATTATTTTTATCTTATTTTATCTTTTTCCATTTTTATTTCTTTCTTTCAAATAACCAAAAAATATTTTTGTTACTTTTTAGTATTATTATCTCATTATTCTTTTTGCAAAAAAATAACATTTGGAAGACCACACCAATTTTGCATGTTTAATTAAAGGTACTGCCCTCAAGCAGGTGTTGTAGGGTGCTAACACATTCCCTACGCGTAATCGACTCCCAAATCCAAAACTCTAGTTTTTCGCAGAGACGAAAATAGTATTATTATATCATTATGTTTTGGGGAAAATTAACATTTTGAAAACCACACCAATTTTACATGTTTAATTAAAGGTACTGCCCTCGAGCGGGCGTTGTAGGGTGCTAACACCACCCCTATGCATAAACTACCGAATCCAAAAATCTGGTTTTTCGCATACTTGCTTTATCTTTATGGTTTTCCATAGTTTTCCAGAATAAACTTCGGTGGCAACTACAAATCTCTTTTCAAACTCATTTTCTTTTTTGGTTCGTCATCCCATCGCGATTTTGGTTGTGAAAGACTTCATAAAAGAACTCATCTAGTTAGGCATTCTTGCTCGCTTCATACAAAGTGTGCGAATCAAATGAAGTACTGGTCAAGGTTATTAGAGGACTCGAAACAAAGGTCTCGCAAAGGGCAACCAAACAAAACAAGCACAGAAGAAGCTCGACAAACTCAAGAGCCTCTACCTCTAATGGGATAACCTCCTCCAAGCTATATGACTCATGAGCATTGCCTATGAAAAATACTCTCCATTAAGAGCTTGCCACAAAGCCATCACCTTTAGAGTGGGACGTCCTACACGTTGGCAACCAAGCTGGGTTAAAAAGCTTAACCATGAAACCATTGGCTAGAAATAGGTTTAACGAACTAGGCAAATTAGACATCAGGAATGTGGTCTGATGTGTTTGTAGCATGTTAATCTTGTGTACTCATGCATTGGTTTCATAAAAATTTGTTGTTGTATGAAAATTTTCAAAACTGTTATATTCAACCTGTTGATTTTTCATTTCAACATGTTGATTTCACTTACTATTTGCAAAAACATGATCTGTCAACCTGTTGATTCTGTATTTCAACCTGTTGATTTTGTATTTCAACCTGTTGTTTTCGTAATTTTGTATGTTGATTTCATTAAAACTAAATCTGGAAAAATAAAGTTCAATTTTACTGTTTTCAATTGATTTATTTTCAAAATCAGTCAGCTAATTTCACTTCACCAGATTTTGTTTTTAATCTCTGATGCTCTGATGCTGTTTTAATTGACTGATTCTGTTTTTCAACATGTTGATATTACTTAAACTGTGCATTTACTCACAAAATGAATTGTTAAGATGACCCAATCAAAGAAAGCCTCTTTTTGTCAGGTACTATCTGCTCTTAACTGCCCATTTCATCAGCCATGTGTTGCTTTTACTAATTTGTTTGACCAAAAAGCATGTTTAGTGCACAATTCCAATGTGCATGCAACTCATGATTTGAACTAATTGATCCCCTCATAAAAACACATTGAAAACATCATGAATGCTTGAGATACTGCTTTGGACTGCATTAAACTGGTTTGGGTAACCTAAAACGAATTAATTAGAAAAATCTGCACCATTTAGTAACCTGTTTCTGAAAATAAGCTTGTTCAATTATAAATACTACACTTGTATTGCTGCATTTGCATCATACATCTCTTAGAAATAGCCATATCAACACTCATCATGCCTCGTCGTTCCCAAAGGGCTATTCAATGTGATGATGAGCACTCCACTCCTCCTACCCCAAGGTCTCCAGATCATGAAATCCATGGAGGAATTGAAGCATCGTTTGAGGATCATAAGGACAACATTCAAGTGTTCCTCATTGAGGTGAATAGGAAGTAGATTAGCATTCCTAAGGTGTTGTGGTTCTCATGGCTAAGGGCTGAAGGCTTTGAGAGCCTATTCCAACAACTAAAGTATCAAAAGTTGAAGACATTCCATGAACTTTCAGGGAAAATCTATCCAGACTTGGTGAAGGTGTTTTTCACCAACTTGGAGTTCAAAAATGATGTCTTGTTGTCCAGCATCAAGGGTGTTCGAATGGAGATCAACAAGAGAGCTTGGAAAGATGTGGTTGGCCTCAAATCAAGAGGGTGTGCAAGTGAGGAAAGGTGAAACTGGGGTTGTTCCAGAATTCAACAAGATGCAATACTATGGCCAATGCCCGAGGAATCTTGCTGCTGAAATCAAGCACTTCCATGTTGATGGTCTCAAGGTGGATCAAAGGTTGCTTGGTATGATTGTCCCAAAAATCCTTGTTCCACGTGGTAGTAACCATTCAACATTGAATGAGGCAGATTTGATACTCATGTACAACATTCAACACAACATCCAAGTGGATTGGATCTATGTGTTTCGTGATCACATCCTCAATGCCAAGAGGCTCATGGATTTTAGGCTGCCATATGTGGTTTTAGTGTCCAAGTTCATTGAATACTTTGGAATTGATGTAGAGGATGAGCTAGAGGAGTCAACTAGACTGTTGAACCATACCTCCAACCAAAATCTACACAAAATAGGCTTTCTCAAGGTGGGAAATGGATGGACAATTGTTGGTGCTGTAGTTGGTGGTGCACATGACCATGAAGTTGGTCCAAGTGGTGCAAATCAAGAGGAAGAACCAACTACTGGACCCATGGACCTAATTCCCTATAACCCTCTATAGGCCTTATGTACTCACATTTTGAGAGGATGGTGTTGAACCAGCTGCATGAGCTCAATGTGTCCCAACATGCACATCACAACTATTGCAATGAGAGGTTCAATGCATTGGATGGCCAAATTCATGATATCCATGATATGCTGAACTCATTCCAGACCAGAAATGATCCTCAGGATGACTGAGTGTGGTGGTTGTTTAGGATCATGCATTGCATCCAAGTGTTTGTGCTTTTTTTGTTTCAGCTCTGTCAGTTTCAGTTGGTTGTTTTTCGTTTTAGTCGACTGATTATATCAGCTTTATGGATTTCCTTCTCTGTTTCAGTTTGTGCTTGTTGTATTGTGTTCAAATATTAATGAAAAGATATGCAATGCTTGTTTTTTTATGCGTTTGTTCTGTTTGATGAATCCAAAGGGGTAGAAAAATTGGAAAATTAGAAAATGGATAATTAATCACATAGAACTAGGCATTAAAATTAGAATCAATAATCAAATATGAATTTGAACTCATATTATTGATAGGAGGAGCATATGTGTGCTTGCTAGCTTGTGTGCATTGCTATTGTAAATGTTTTTCAGGTTCACAAGTTTCAAGCTAAGGTGTCACTTTATCAATTTAATGGTATCCAACAAATGGAAGCATTTTGCAATGGAAGATAGAAGAAGCTAGATGAAGAAGATAGAGGTTGGCTTCATAAAATCAGGGGGAGATTGTTGACATGAGAAGCCAAGGTGATTTGCTTCTTGAAGATTTGATGAAGAATTAAATGAAGCATTTAGAGCTATCTTGAAGCCATTACCATTGAATGAAGTCTACATTGATGAAGAAAAGAAGAGTTGGTGATATCCATGTTGATCAAGGCTGGAACGTTTGCTCTCCATGTAGTTACATCATTAAGAAAGTGTATTTGTAGTTTGTAATTCATGTTGTAGACCTTGTAGCATTAATTAGATGTAGTTTGGTCTTTATTGTGTTTTTAATCTGTTGAATGGTTTTTCAATAGGTTAAAATGTCTCTTTTAGTCTGTTGAATGGTTTTTCAACATGTTAAAAGGTTGGCTGCAGTAGTCTTAAATTGAAACAAATTCAATCAGTTGATTTATTTTTTAATCGACTGATTTCACTTAAGTCAAGTGAAATCAACAGATTGATTTGAAAATTAACCTGTTGAATTTCATAACAGTTTGACTATATAAGTTGTGATTTTCGAAAGAGAGGTTGGTTGATCATTTTAGAGTGCGATTTTGTTCTGGAAATTTGTGGAAACTCTCTCCTTCGTGATCATACAGTTTGCAGCAGTGGAATATTGATCTTGGATCAATTCTTGGAGCTTTTGGCTTAGTTTGAAGCTTGGAGAAAGTGGTTTGTGGTAGGCTGGGTTGTGCTACCACTAAGGTTTGATCTTTCTCAAGCTTTGTGTGTGCCTAGTGGTTTTCCAGGTCTGCAAGAGGGTTCTTGCTGTGCTGGTGTGATTCTTGTGTGATTCAAGAGTCTTTTGTGGTGTTTTTGCATATTTTGGAAGTGTAAGGGTGATACTTTGTAAATCTATTGAATGGTTTTTCAACAGGTTAAAATGTCTCTTTTAGTCTGTGGAATGGTTTTTCAACAGGTTAAACAGGTTGGCTGCAATAGTCTTAAATTAAAACAAATTCAATCAGTTGATTTATTTTTTAATCTACTGATTTCACTTAAGTCAAGTGAAATCAACAAATTGATTTGAAAATTAACCTGTTGAATTTCGTAATAGTTTGACTATATAAGTTGTGATTTTCGAAAGAGAGGTTGGTTGATCATTTTAAAGCGCGATTTTGTTCTGGAAATTTGTGGAAACTCTCTCCTTCGTTATCATACAGTTTGCAGCAGTGGAATATTGATCTTGGATCAATTCTTGGAGCTTTTGGCTTAGTTTGAAACTTGGAGAAAGTGGTTTGTGGTAGGCTGGGTTGTGCTACCACTGAGGTTTGATCTTTCTCAAGCTTTGTGTGTGCCTAGTGATTTTCCAGGTCTGCAAGAGGGTTCTTGCTGTGCTGGTGTGATTCTTGTCTGATTCAAGAGTCTTTTGTGGTGTTTTTGCATATTTTGGAAGTGTAAGGGTGATACTTTGTAAATCTATTGAATGGTTTTTCAACAGGTTAAATGTCTCTTTTAGTCTGTTGAATGGTTTTTCAACAGGTTAAACGGGTTGGCTGCAATAGTCTTAAATTGAAACAAATTCAATCAGTTGATTTATTTTTTAATCGACTGATTTCACTTAAGTCAAGTTAAATCAACTGATTGATTTGAAAATTAACCTCTTAAATTTCGTAACAATTTGACTATATAAGTTGTGATTTTTGAAAGAGAGGTTTGTTTATAATTTTAGAGCGCGATTTTGTTCTTGAAATTTGTGGAAACTCTCTCCTTCGTGATCACACAGTTTGCAACAGTGGAATATTGATCTTGGATCAATTCTTGGAGCTTTTGGCTTGGTTTGAAGCTTGGAGAAAGTGGTTTGTGGTAGCTGGGTTGTGCTACCACTGAGGTTTGATCTTTCTCAAGCTTTGTGTGCGCCTAGTGGTTTTTAGGTCTGTAAGAGGGTTCTTGCTGTGTAGGTGTGATTCTTGTGTTATTCAAGAGTCTTTTGTGGTGTTTTTTCATATTTTGGAAGTGTAAGGGTGATACTTTGTAAATCTTTTGGAATAGTGCAAAGTCAAGCTCAGGTTGCCTTGACAAACTGGATGTAGCTCAGGTTTGAGTGAACCAGTATAAAAATAACTTGGTGTCCTCTCTTCTCTAACCTTTCTCTCTTGCATTTTCATTTTAAAGTTTAAAGAACTTGTGCTTTAATCATCTTTTGCATGTGCTTGCATGTTTTCATACCACCTGCAGTAATGAGCATGTTTACATAATCATTTGGAACCTGTCTTGATCAATCTTGTGCATTGTTATTGGTTTAAAACTCGAATTTGCATTCCTGCATTTTTCCCAGTATTTCAGTCGACTATTTTCCTGTTTCAATCGGTTGATTATACCAGAAAAGAATCTGTTTAGTAAAATCAATCGCTTAACTCTATTTTTGATCGATTGAAAAAGTTTACAGTTCAGTATTGTTTGCATGCTAACTTGGTGATCTATTTGATTCAATTAAAGGTGGTTTTTACTTTGCAAAGATAGCCTAAATTTTTAACTTGCCAATTAAACCCCTTCCTTCTTGGCTTTTCAACCATTCCAAAACTAACAGATCCTAGTTTGACAAAAAATCCTACACTACTTTACCTTTGATACAAGGCCTAAAAAGGAAATCCTACCCTACTTTGTAAGACCCGTGAAAATTAATTAAATAGATAATTAATTAATTAATTAATGCGGGTAGAAAGAGCCTTTATGGGATTAAATATTGTTTGATGTGACGTGGAAAAATACTAGCTTAAGTGGTTGAGAGTACTTTGATTGTATAAGAGGACTTGGGTTCGAGTCCTATGTATGTCAATTATGTGTTGTTGTTTTATTATTGATTTTTAATAATATGTATGAATATGGAATTGGTATTGTAAACTTACATTGATTGGAATGTATCATAAAATGTGGATTGGCATAGTGGTAATGCTTTGGCCTCATGAATGGAGGATCACGGGTTCAAACCCTGTTGGGCATAAAGTAGGCTTTATTTTTGCTAATTCTAGCTTGGGGTGGAGTTGAAAGGGCAAAATTAAAAATCCCATTTTAAGGGAAAAGAAGGGTTTTGGCAGTGTTGGTAACTGGCTTTTGAGAGGAGCACGAGTTCTGAGGGTGTGAGAAGAGTATTGAAGGCTGAATTGGGAGGGTATTGGAATAAAAGAGTGGGCAACAAAGGAACATTCTCTTTTTCCCCAAATTGAATCAAGAAGTTCAGGTAAGGGGAGCTGTACTTTATGTATGCAAATAAACAGTTAAGTGCTATGATTTTGAGTCATTGGCGTCTCAATTGATTTCTGTTTGATTGGGAAAATTCGTACCTTATGTGTTGTGATTGTGAATTGGAGTTATTTGGGATTGGGTGCATGATTATGTATATGGAATAGGTTGTGCGATGGGGGTTTTGATATTTCTGGTTATTGGTGATTCAATATGCGAAATTGGTGGTCTAGTTGTTTAGAAAGCATGGTTCTGGATGTCGTTTGCCATTATAATTGCATTGGAATCGATGGAGTGTTTTGTGGTATATTCTTGGGTGTGGTTTGGCAGTATTTTGGGTAAATTGTGTTTGTCATAAAGGGGGAACTCTGGTAGTCTCGCCCAAGCGAGTCTATCTCGTCTAAGCGAGAATTGCAAAACCTCGTTTCTCGTTTGGTTCGCCCTGCCCGCTCAGGCGACCTGGTTGTGAGTTGAGCGACGCCTAGTCTTGCTTAGGCGAGAATGACTCGCCTAGGCGAGGTCGCGAGGAAACTTGGGTGCTTTGAGCGCGACATCTCGCCCAGGCGAGAGGTATTGGGATTTTGAGCGACTTAGTCTCTCGCCCAGGCGAGATACACTCTCCTAAGCGAGGTCGCGATGAGAAATGATGTTTGTTTAATTGAATCCTTGTTTAAGTGGTGTGGGTGATATTTTGAGCGATGTTATTGCTCGCCTAGGCGAGGGGATCTCAGAGGAGATGTTTGAGTTGTACTATGATGCATCATATCAAGGCCTGGGGTGTGTATTGATGCAAGAAAAGAGGGTCGTGGCATATGCTTCTCGTCAATTGAAGGTGCATGAGAAGAACTACCTGACTCATGACTTAGAGCTAGCCGCCATTGTGTTTGCTCTTAAGTCTTGGAGACATTATCTATACGGCTCTCAATTCTGAGTATTCAGCGATCACAAAAGTTTGAAATACTTATTTGACCAAAAGGAGCTAAATATGAGGCATCGTAGGTGGATGGAGTATTTGAAAGACTATGACTTTGAATTGTTCTACCATCTAGGCAAGGCAAATGTTGTAGTCGATGCTTTGAGTCGGAAGAAACGCTACATGTGTCTTGCATGATGATAAAGGAGTTATAGTTGATTGAGAAACTCCGAGATATGAATCTGGGGATGTAGTTTGGGCAAAACTCGATATAATGTAGCTTGCTAAGAGTTACTAATGAATTTTTGAATGAAATTCGTGTGCCTCAGGGACATGATTTGGAATTGCAGCAGTTCGTGGGGTGGTTAGGCACAGAAAAAGGGAAGGATTATCATATGGGAGAAGATGGCATTCTACTGTTTAAAGGTAGAGTGTGTGTACCAGGAGGACCTCATTTCAGGAGGTAGATCCTGAAGGAGGGTCACCAGAGTCGTCTTAGCATACATTCAGATATGACTAAGATGTATAAGGATTTGAATGAGTCCTTTTGGTGGAATGGTATGAAGGCAAATGTAGCAGACTTTGTTGCTCAGTGTTTGGTATGTCAAAAGGCCAAAATTGAACACCAAAGGCCGGGAGGTACCTTGCAACCACTAGACGTACCTCAGTGAAAGTGGGACAATATCTTTATGGATTTTGTGACACATCTTTTGTGGTCAACAAAGGGCCATGATTTGGTTTGGGTGATAGTATGGGGTACCCGAAAGCATAGTGTCAGACCGGGATCCTAGATTCACATCACAGTTTTGGCAATCATTGCAAGCGGCCTTGGGTCACAGTTGAGGATGAGTTCAGCGTATCATCCTCAGACGGATGGACAGTCTGAGCGGACCATTCAATCTCTAGAGGACTTATTGAGGTCTTGTGTGCTGGATCACATGGGAAACTGGAATGATGTGCTATCTTTGGTGGAGTTCACCTACAATAATAGCTACCACTCCAGTATTCGTATGGCACCATATGAAGCATTGTGTGGAAGGAGGTGTAGAACTCCATTGTGCTGGTATCAGGAAGGTGAAGCCTTTGTGCTTGGTTCTGAATTTTTGCAACAGACGACTAGTAAGGTCAAGTTAATCCAAGATCAGATGAGAGCAACTCAGAGTAGGCAAAAGTCTTATGCTGATAAAAGGAGACGACCACTTGAGTTTGATGAAGGAGACCATGTATTTCTCCAGGTTACGCCAACCACAGGGATCGGAAGGGTTCTTAAATTAAGGAAGTTGACTCCGAGATTTATAGGGCCTTATCAGATTACACGGAGAATAGGAGCAGCGGCGTACGAGATCGCTCTACCACCTCACCTATCCAACTTGCATAATGTGTTCCATGTCTCACAGTTGAGGAAATATATTGCAAGTCCAGATCATGTTTTGGAGTCAGATGAGGTGCAAGTACGTGAGGATCTGACTATGCCAGTTGGACCGGTTCGCATACTGGATACTCAGGTCAAGCAACTGAGAGGCAAGGAGTTGAAGACGGTGAAGGTACTCTTGGACGAGGCAACCCAAGGAGATGACTTGGGAGAGGTGGGATCTCATGAGGAAATCTTATCCTCAACTCTTTGCTGGTAAGTCCTATTTTCTAGGACGAAAACTTTTAAAGGTGGGGGAATTGTAAGACCCGTGAAAATTAATTAATTAAATAATTAATTAATTAATAAATGCGGGTAGAAAGAGCCTTTATGGCATTAAATATTGTTTGATATGACGTGGAAAAGTACTAGCTCAAGTGGTTGAGAGTACTTTGATTGTGTGAGAGGACTTGGGTTCGAGTCCTATGTATGCCAATTATGTGTTGTTGTTTTATTATTGATTTTTAATAATATGAATGAATATGGAATTGGTATTGTAAACTTGCATTGATTGGAGTGTATTATAAAATGTGGATTGGCATAGTGGTAGTGCTTTGGCCTCATGAGTGGAGGGTCACGGGTTTAAACCCTATTGGGCATGAAGTAGGCTTTATTTTTGCTAATTCTAGCTTGGAGTGGAGTTGAAAGGGAAAAGATAAAAATCAGATGGAGGAGTAGCCAAAGGGCTGAAAAAACCTTAGTTAACAATGAATAAGAAATTAAAAACATAATTAAGCCCATTTTTCGTTTTAACCTTTAAACCCTTAATTAAGACCCCTATAAAAGGCCATTTTAAGGGACAAGAAGGGTTTTGGCAGTGCTGGTAATTGGCTTTTGAGAGGAGCACGAGTTCTGAGGGTGTGAGAAGAGAATTGAAGGCTGAATTGGGAGGGTATTGGAACAAAAGAGGGGGCAACAAAGGAACATTCTCTTTTTCACCAAATTAAATCAAGAAGTTTAGGTTAGGGGAGCTGTACTTTGTGTATGCAAATAAACTGTTAAGTGTTATGATTTTGAGTCATTGGCGCCTCAATTGATTTCTATTTGATTGGGAAAATTCGTACCTTATGTGTTATGATTGTGAATTGGAGTTATTTGGGATTGGGTGCATGATTATGTATGTGGAATAGGTTGTGCGATGAGGGTTTTGATATTTCTGGTTATTGGTGATTCTATATGCGAAATTGGTGGTCCAGTTGTTTAGAAAGCATGGTTCTGGATGTCGTTTGCCATTATAATTGTATTGGTATCGATGAAGTGTTTTGTGGTATATTTTTGGGTGTGGTTTGGCAGTGTTTTTGGTAAATTGTGTGTGTCACAGAGGGGGAACTCTGCAAGTCTCGCCCAAGCGAGTCTATCTCATCTAAGCGACAATTGCAAAACCTCATTTCTGGTTTTGTTCGCGTTGCTCGCTCAGGCGACCTGGTTGAGAGTTGAGTGACCCCTAGTCTCGCTTAGGCGAGAATGACTCGCCTAGGCGAGGTCGCGAGGAAACTTGGGTGCTTTTAGCGCGACATCTCGCCCAGGTGAGAGGTATTGGGATTTTGAGCGACTTAGTCTCTCGCCTAAGCGAGAGACACTCACCTAAGTGAGGTCGTGATGAGAAATGATGTTTGTTTAATTGAATCCTTGTTTAAGCGAGGTGTGGGTGATATTTTGAGCGATGTTATTGCTCGCCTAGGCGAGGGGATCTTGCCTAAGCGAGATAACGTGGCTTTGTTGCTGATTTAAGCTCGCTCAAGCGAGGTGAGCTAGCCTAAGCGAAGCTAAGGGCTTAGCTTGGGCGAGTGTCCTTGGGTTAAGCGAGTTTATGTGAATTTCTCATGTTTGTGTGACCTTGTGTGTGAAATGACTACTTTCCCTAAGTATAGGAAGTATATGCATGTGTCGTGGTGTGTGGGCTTGAAGGACCAAGTCCAATAGGGGTCTAGGATGTGCTTGATGGTTGGACACATGATTGGCATGGAACTGGTTGAGTTCCCGTCGGCTACTAATGGGCGAGGAGTCCTTAGTATGGTGATTGCATGTGTCGGGCGCACGATGGGCAAGGAACTGTTATGTTCCCGTCGGCTACTATTGGGCGAGGAGTCCATAGTGTGGTGATTGTGTGCATGCTAGGGTGCAAGTATGAGACTTGGATGTTTTAATACAGACGAGGAGTCTGTAGGGCAAGACTATGAGCGAGATAAGCTCATAGGGTTGGACCACGAATGAGTTAGTTTCGTGGGAGCACAGTGAAGTCCCAAGACCTGGTTCATGCATATGACTCATGAAGGATTATGAGGTCATGGTTGGGTAATTTGTTAATGAGACACTTAATTATGTTATTTCGGGATGGGTGGCATACTTATTTCATGTATTGGTATTATATATATTGTGCACAGCTCACCCTTTCTCTATGAATGTGGCGATGATCGGATAACTTGTTATCCGGGAGCAGATGATTTGACAGGTGAGCCAGGAGACGCTTAGATTCGGAGCGGGGGCTAGCCTGGGATTTTTGTATATATTTATTATTTTAGTTTTGATATAATTATGTAATCATTTCGGGAGCCATTGAATTTTATTTTAGTTTTATAACGATGGACTCCTGGTTTATGACAATTATATTAAAGTTTTGAATTTCCCGCGTTTTGGGGAATGGTTTCATCATAAATGTGGTATTTATTCTATTTCAATATTTATTTATTAAATATTAGTAATATTCCTTAGGGATGTTACATACTTCACCCATTAAACAAGGCCTAAAATATTCCTACACTACTAGAAATGCTCCAAAATGGCCTAAGAGAAAGATTTTTGCTTCACCTTGCATAAATGACTATAAGCCTTCTTGAATGTGCTTGGCCATGTGATAATTAACATTATCATGTTTTGATTTTATTTATTTTTATGTTTAATTATTATTTTATTTTTGGATTTTATTTTATATTTCATTTTTTATTCAATAGAAGAGGAAAAGATATATGTGTGGATTATATTTTGCAAACAAGTGGAAATCTTAGATATTTAGGAAGATTATCAACAGAATGAGTGGAATATTGAATAGCAAAGATTATCAACAGTATCAGATATCCACAAAGTTGGTTACTCAAATTACAAGTCAAAATAATTGAAGAATAATTCAAAGATATGGAATCTCCAAAGGTTAGAAGAAATATATCAAGACTTATCTCTTACAATTTATTCAAGTACCAAATCAAATCTAAATTTTAGGCCCCATCCAATTATGAAAGTCTATAAATTGAGGGCTTGGCATAGGCCAAAGACACATTTGGAGAGAAAGAAACTTGATATCTCTACACTTGAAGGTAGGAGGGTATGATAAATATTGGAGGCATCCAATTTCAACATCAGTCTTGTATTTGGCCTATGCCTTCAAGTGTGTTATGTATTCTTAATTCTAGGAGTAGCTAACTCCTTCATTCACGGGGATTGAGTGTAATGTATTCTTTATTCTCTGTGAATTCCATTAATCAATATAATTTTTTTCCATCACTCTTGTGTTCTATTCTTGCTTAAATGCATGATAATTATGGATTGCATATTTGTGGGTATGTAATCATTGGACACGATTTTAGAACCTATACTAGAATAGACAACTAATTAATTGTGCATCTAGACATAAAGTACATCATTGGTCATTCATAACATCATAATTTTGATCATTAATGCGAACTCTTAATAAGGAAAGGTCTAAAACATTAGGGTTCTTATTAAATTTTAGACTTTTCGCTAAGACATTAGGGCTTGTTATATAAGGTGTGAATGCTAGAGTACGAGTTATAATAATATTGTTTGGTGTTTTTACTTTGAATTGGATCATGAAACCCAATCCTAGTGAAGCTTTTATATGATATTTTTGTCAATCAAGTTCTTTGTTTACAGAAGGAGTATCATTTCAATAAATTAGTACCCACCTCGTCCACAACCAATGATCTTCTTCTCGGACAAGATTTTTGCATCCATGATCATGACCAAGATGACCTACTCCTATTTACGACTGTAATCGCTAATTAGAGCATCCCTAAGATTTTGATGGACAAAGGAAGTTTGGCTTACGTGTTGTACTGGTCTACCTTTCTAAAGCTCAATGTCCTTAAAAGTTATATCTAGTCCTATCCAAAACCACTAATCGACTTTGTAGGAGAACAAGTTCATACTCGAGCATACGTCAACCTATCTTGGTTGAAATGAATACCTCTTACAACATTCTTGTTGGAAAAAGAACATTTAACAAGTTATGAGTCATCATGTCTACGCCTCAGATGATCGTGAGATGACGACTTCCCTTATTCCCAAGGAGAGGATTCAATCAAAAAGAGAAAAGATTTAGCCAACCTCATAGAGAAAGCTCATAGAAACTAATTGATGACATAAAAGAAAACACATTTTTTATTATTTTAACATTTTATTTTTTATACTTTTATACTTTTGAATTATTTAAAAGGGTGCCAAGCAATGTGTGCGGCTAAGCAAACACCAAATGAAAAAAACAAATTTCCAAAAACGGAGTGGAGTGTTAAAAGTAAAAGAGCATGGTGGAGGCATGGAAAAGGAAATAAGTGTTGTAAGAAGTAAAAGACAAGTCTAAAATTTAAAAAGGTAAAATAAATAAAGTAAAATAAAAATGAGTATATGTGAAAAAGAGAGTGTTAATAAAAACACTTTCGCTATCATTAAAGATACGTGAAGGAGAAACCCGCATACAAAGCGTATACACTTAAATATTATGTAAAGAAAGACCCATGCATGTGGGAAAATCAAAGGCACCAAAGAAGTACACACATTAAAACCATCGGAAAGCTTTGTCAATTCATACTAAAAAACAAAATATAATAGAGAAAACAAGATGACAATAAAACATGAATAATGGGGAAGATCACTATACATATTCAATACCTAGAAAAAGATAATATTTTAATTTTTTATTTAATTTTTTCTAAATATTTTAATATTTTAAAATAAAAGTATTATTGGAAGTTTCACATCAATCAAGTATAAGGCTAATTTACATTATATAAGTTAAAATGTTTATTTTTTATTTCATTCTTTCTAAATTATTTTACATTTTAAAATAAAAGTATTGTTGGAAGTCCTACATTGACAAGAAGAAGATGGACATCTTGCTTTAGTAAAGAGTTTTGATGATGATGACTAGTGGAGAATTCTCGAAGAGTTAATGATGATTCATGGAGAAGTATTGAAGACTTAAGGAATGTTTGGATTCATGAGTAATTTCAAAGTCTTATAATTTTGGTTGTTTAAGACATATAATATGTGTATGTCATTTAAGATGGTAAATGTATATGATAATAAGTCAAAAGATAGATCCCAAAAGCAATACACGGAGAAATTCAATAAAAAGTTTTGCTTTAGCAAATATCATTGGAACAATCGATTATTCTTACTTATAATAGATTATCTCAATGAAAAATGATTTTCGGGAAAAGCCATGGTGATAATTGATTATCACTTATGATAATCAATTATTAATGACAGTTGCAATTTGACCTTTCATTTTCTTAACCTAATTTTGAAAGTGACCTCTATAAATAAAGTGGTCGACTTTCATTTGAATATACAAAAGTTGTGTTATAACTTTGTGCGGAAAAGCTTTGAAAACCAAGTGTCGATAGAGCGATAACTTTCCTTAAGTGTGATCTTGAGTGATTGAGTGTTGTTGTTGTTGCTAGGTGAAATTGGTCATCCTTTGTATTATTCAAAGAAGGTATTCATTCCTTGGATTCAGGGAAGATATTTCTTCATCTCTTGTGTAACTCAAGAGAGGTGTTGTCATCCTTTGTAGGACTCAAACAAGGTGTTCACCCCTTGTGGCTTCAAGAGAGGTGTTTTATTTCCTAAATTGTTGTTACTCCTATTTGTAATCCTAGTTTATTTTTAGTGTTTATTGAATCTCTCTTTTAAGAAGGAATAACTAGATGTAGGATTTGATCTAAAGTAGTATAAAATAACTTGTTCAATTTTCTCATCCTTACCCTCTTTAGTTTATTGTGATTATTAAAATAAAGGAAAGTTTTTTAGTTAAACTCTAATAATCAAGGGAAAACTTTATCAAAACTCGAATATTCCACTGCACAATTCCAACAATTGGTTTCAAGGCTTGGTTTGATAATTATTTAAATTTTTCAAAAATGGTTAGACAAACCCAAACTTTTGCTGAGGGTGCTTTTGTTAACAAAACCCAATTTGTTTGTCGGGGAAAATTATTCATTTTGAAACTAAGAATGAAAATATTTTTAGAGTTAGTTGGTAGAGGTGTTTGAGATGTTATAAATGGTTCTTTTGTTCCTACTATTATTGTTAAGAACCTAAGACTTCTTCGCACTAGACTGCGGAAGAAAATAGAAGGGCTCAATATGATGTTAGGGCTAAAAATATTATTTCATCTGCTTTTAACCCTTGATGAATTTTATAGGATTTTTGTGTGCAAGAGTGACAGGAGATGTGGGAAACTTTAAGATTTACTCATGAAGGTAGAAATGATGTTAAACGTGCAAGGAAGAACTCATTGATTCAGGACTACGAGATGTTTTGAATGCTACAACGGGAAAAATATACAATGTGTAGAAAAGATTCACCCACATCGTCAATCATCTATGCGGGTTAGGTAAAAATTTTGATATTAGCGAACTTAATATAAAACTTTTGAAATCCTTGAACAGGTCTTAGCAACCAAAGGTCACTACAACAACAGAGTCAAAATCTTACGAATATGTCCATGGTTACTCTCTTTGGGAGTTTGAGAAAGCATGAGTTAGATTTAGGGAGACTCAATGATGAAGAGGAAGAAAGAAACAAAAAACACATTGCCTTTAAATATAAATAATCGAAAGGCAAAGATCAAGTAGAAGATGATGATTCTGATTGTGAGAATGTGGACTTAATGATGAAAAAGTTCATACACTTTATGAAAAACAAAAATAGAGGACATCACAAAAGGTATAAAAACGAGAACCAAAACATTGTTTCAAATTACAATTGCTATGGATGTGGTGAAATAAGTCATGTTAGAAAGTACTACCCAAATGCTAAGAAGGGTGAAGAGAAAAAGGGAAAAAAGTTCTTCAAGAAAAAGAACTGGAAGAAGAATGATTCAAGCTCTTCATCAAGCTCAAGTGACTTAGATGAAGAAGAAAATCTTTGCTTAATGGTTGATAACGAATTTTCCTGAAGCCAAGCAAGTGTTTATAGTGATAATGAATATAAAAAATTTAATTTCTTTTCATAGAAAATTCATATAAGAATATAAAACTTTTGAAAAGAAGTTTGAGAAATCTTTGGATGAAAAAGAAATTTTAAAAAGTAAAATTTCAATTTTGGAGGATGGTAGAAATGTATTGATAATGCCTGTAAAGTTAAAATTTCAATTTCAAGAAGCATGAACTGAAGATTTTTAATCTTGAAAAATGAATTGATAATGCCTGTAAAGTTAAAATTGTTGAAAAAAAATTTTGTAAGAAAAAGGTTTTTCAAAACAACAAGCATGCTCCTATGAATAAGAATAAAAGATCACGTAGGATATGGGTAGAAAAAGATAAGTCTTATTTTAGGAATACTAATTGTGTTACATGTTTCTATTGTATGTAGAAGGGACACACATCCAATAAATGAGGAATAAAGCATTTTGATGTTCCAAATGGAAGATATGCTTGGACCAAAGACCAAAATAAATTAATTTATCTCTAACGCCAAAGACCAAAATAAGTTTTTAGGGACCAAATTTTTTTCTATTTTTTATGTTAGTTTCAAAATCAAGAAGGTCTCTATGGTATCTTGATATGTTTTATGATCTTAGAAGATATTGAGGCATAACATATGCTTGTAATGTGTCATACATTTTGAAAATCATCACTTTTTCACATTTTTTTGAAATCAGTGCTTAATAATCAATTGTCCCAAGCTTATAATTGATTATTGATTAAATCAAAATTTTAGAATGTTGTCAGCAACAATTGATTATTTCAAGTCATAATCGATAATTTGGGATTCTAAAAATTTATGGAAAACAAGGATGGACTAATAATTGATTATCATTAGTCATAATTGATTATCCTACGAAGCTGAATATGAAAATTTAAATATTTTACCATTTGGGTGAGTTTTTCAAAAATTTAGACCATTGGCAACAACTAGGTACTTCATAAATGCAAATTAGTACGTTGGAGCTCATCATTTTTTAACAAGAACCTTCTGTTCTTTAAAGTTTAGAATCACTCGTAGAGGGAGTCTTAGATTTAGGAGGAGTACTTAAGAAAGTTTGTTTTTATCAAAAAGGTGAATATTACAGGTAAAGGGAGTTCATCTTTATACAGAAAATTTTATTCTTAACTATTCTTTTTTATTATGATAAAAGAGGGGGAGATATATTTGTGTTGATATCTTGTGATAATTTGTACATATTTGAAGGGAAGATTTATGATTATGTTTGGTATCTTGCAATATCTTGTGTTTTAAGAAGGGGGAGAACAAACGCCCCAACCTTGGCCAAGTGTAAGCAAGAAAAGTGGGTCCCAACTCCTGAGAGTGTCCAAGCTCTTATCTTTTGGGCCAACGTTGTTTAAATATTAAATTAGGATTTAATTTTGTTCTTTGTATTATGGGCTAGCAAAATAGGATTTTCTTTGGGCCATGTATTGGTCTTTATAGGGACTTTGGGCCTTAGAAGTGTTTTGGACCAAGAACATTTGGGTTACTTATTGGGCCTTGGAGTGGTGTGAATTTCATCAAGGGTTAAAACCCTAACAATGCACCTAGCTTGGTGTACAAGCTTTTTCATTTGCTCCTAGAAGCATGGTCCATGTGACTTGCTTAGTTGGCAAGTCATACCTTGCACATGTTCTCTTTTTCGCTCCAAATACAACTTTTTAGATAATTTTTCCCTCCCTTTTTTTAGATCATCTAGCTCTCCTTTTATCCTATAAATAGAGAACTCTAGGACTTCTATTTTCATTCATGAATATAGTAGAGAAACTTAGTTGAGATGACTCCAAACCTTTTTCCTTTTACGAATCAACCTAGGCTAGAGTTCCCCTTAGTGGCTTCCTCTAGCCTCCTTCCTTGAGTGTGGACATAACCTCAGTTGAGAGCTTTCTCCAAACACCATTTCCACACATTATCTTCACCATATCTTCTTGCTTATACACCTTCATCAACTCCATGGAAGCCTCCATCTCATGCGCATGACTTTTCTCCTTGAAGATGGACTCATCATGGATTAACTACTCTTTTTTATTAAGTTGTTCATTAAGAACAAGACATATCATAAGTCTTCAATAACTTTTTGATCATCATAAAAAAAGGGAGAATGCTGACTTATGGATAGTGTGGAAGACTTCATGAAGATTCTTGGAGAAGTATTGAAGATTTTAAAAATGTTTGGAATCAAGAGTTATTTTAAAGTCTTATAATTTTGGTTTTTGAAGTCATGTAATATGTATATGTCATTTGAGATAGTAAATGTAGAAGGTCATAAGTGGAAAGGTAGATCCCAAGTAGCAGTGCACTAAGAAACTCAAGAGGGATTTTTTCTTTTGTAATTAACACTAGAATAATCAATTATTCTAATTGATAATCACTTATCTCAAGTAAAAATGATTTTTGAGAACAGTCACGGTGATAATCGATTATCACTTATGATAATCAATTATTAACGATAGTTGGAGTTTGACCTTTCATTTTCTTAACCTAATTTTGAAAGTGGCCTATGTAAATAAAGTGGTAGGCTTTCATTTGAATATAGAGGAGTTAGGTTATAACTTTGTGTGGACAAGCTTTGAATATCCAGTGTGGGTAGAACGATAACTTTTATCAAGTGTGATCTTAAGTGATTGAGTGTTGTAGTTGCTAAATGAAGTTGGTCATCCTTTGTGTGATTCAAAGATGTGTTCATTCCTTATGGATTTATGGAAGGTGTTTCTTCATCTTTTGTGTGATGTAAGATAAGTGTCTTCATCCTTTGTAGGACTCAAAGGATGTGTTCATCCCTTCTGAATTTTAAGGAAGGTGTCTTCCATCTCTTGGGGCTTCAAGAGAGGTGTTTTCTTTCCTAAATTGTTCTTACTCCTATATGTCATCTTAGTTTATTTTTAGTGTTTAGTTGGTCTCTCTTTTTAAGAGTGATTAACAACGCAAGATCTTTTGATCTAAACTACTATAAAATAACTTATGTAGTTTTCTCTTTCAAACTGTCTTTATTTTATTGTGATTATTAAAATAAAGGAAAGTTTTTTAATTGAACTTTGATTTTTAAAGGAAAATTTTAAAAGCACAATTTTTGTTGAGAAACCAATTCATTCTTATCTTGATTTTTGTCCAAACGCAAATATTCTGTGATGCGATTCTAACAAGAATTTATTTTAACGAAGTTTGTGGTTTGTTAATGTCTTGTTCCATGCTCGAGATTTATATGTCTTGGCGTGAGAAGAGTGTGTTGAAAGTCCAAAATTGACTAAAGATAAAAGCTAATTTATATTTTATAAATGAGCGCAAATATCAATTTACTAATCAGTTTTGTAGAATAGAGTTAGACTTCTTAATAAATATAGTTTTACTAAGTAAGCATAGAGTAAAAATTGAAGATTTTGATATATCATAGTTATTTTCTTTTTTTGACAAAAGTGACTTGAGATTCACGGTAATCATCTCATCTATGTATCAAAATGGGTCGCGTAAATGTCTTTTGTTCCATACCCATGGATTAAAATTTAAAAGGGGATTGGTTTTGATTTGGAAGTTGATACATCAACAACGCATTTTTATTAAAATATTAATTACATGATCACTTTTAATTCATATAAATAACTTTAAAATTAACGTGATTAGGTTAAAAGAACTAAATTAATTGATTTTTAAAGTTTGGAGACCAAAACGTATTAAAGTTTTGGATTGAGATGAATTTTAATTTTGTGTCAAAGTTCAAAGACTAAAAACATATTAACTCGTTAAATTACTACCCTCACACTAAGTCTTCATATCAATTTCGTATTCCGCACTAACTTAATATGAATTAAATTTAATATTTCACTTTTTAATATTGAGTTGTAGATTAATTCAAAGGGACTATTCAAATTTTAGACTATAGATCTATTTTATTATTTTAAATTTTATATATATATATATATATATATATATATATATCAAATAGTTTTTACCTATTCAACCCAAAATATATTATTCACTACTAAAAATTCTCATATTACATGGGATTTTTCTTTCAATTTGTTAAAAAAATTTGCAAGAAATTTTTTTTCTACTATTTTTTCTAAAAATCTTAATTGGCAGGTAATTCATTCGTGAATAATTATTTCCTACAAAATTATAAAATTTGCAAGTATTTTCTACAAAATTTGTTGTGAAAAGTGTTTTATACAAAATATTTTACAAAAACATTGGCAGTAATTTCCTGCTATTTTTTTTTTCATAAAATTTATAAGTATTTCCTACAAAAAGAATTCAAAACAAAATTGTTAGGAAATATGAATTTTTTTTGTAGTGATTATTCTCAGGCTCAAAATGGTCCAATAAGCATGAGATTTAAGTGTGAGATATATTTGAACATTAACCCTTAAAATCAGGGAAATATGGTATTTATGATAATATAAACAAAATTCAAAGTATAACAAAGAAAATCCAACTATTATATTTATTAATCTATTGTTATATTTTGAGTTTATCTTATTTTATTAAAAAAAAGTTGTTTAACTACCATTTTGATAATTTTTATAAAGATAAAATGGTCTTAACAAAAGTTAACTTTTGTATTTCTTAAAAAAAAATAATAGTAGTAATGGGTAATGTATAATAGTAGTAAAAAAGTTATGGTGTCAAAATACAAATATCGTTTGTTATTATACCAGTAGGCCCATGAAAGCTTACAAATACATGATCATACTGAGTATAATAGTCCAATACATATTCTTTACTCTAATACTCCTAATATACTATTTACTCGAATTTTGTTTTAATGATTTGACTAGTTCATCTTGAATTAATCCGACTTACGTAAGAACTATTTTAAAATCTATATATATAATTTGAATAAATATTTTTATATTTAATTAAAATTTGAATAAAAAAAATTCACACTACAAATGAAATTTAAAATTTAAAATATATCTGTAAATTTATAAATATTCAAATTTCTTGTTTAAATTGAATTTCATAATTGACATACTGAAGCACATTGTCTCAGTCCAATTATTATTTGTCCCTTTTATCTAATATTTTCCACTCACTTCACGCTCAACTTTGATGCGGATTTTCATGTCAGATATCACGTCATGTTTTAAAGTGGTCACTAAATTTCTCAATTTCAGATTATTTATATTTATAATAAAAAATATTGATTATATATATATATATATTATTAATTAATATAAAATAGTATGTGAATTTTTTCACTGTCATTATCTTAATTCATTAATTTTTATATTTGATTCATCCTTAATCATTTTGTATTTGAAAATAAAAATATAATTCCATTAACATTAAATAATGAAACATTCTCGCTCATTTATCGCGGAGTTTTGGTGTTTATTCAATCAAGAGCAATGTGATAAGGGTAAAATGGGAATATATCGTTGTTTCACAGTCATAAAAGGGCAAAGTAGTAATATTAACTATATACAAGACCTTTATTGTCCATGAAATGATATTTACGAAACCATAATCCCAAACTATATTAGTTATTTGAGATATAATTTCCAGAGATTTTTTTTTTCCAAAAACACTGTTTATCAATTTTTTTCTTCTTAAATAGCATATTGTACGTTAATTTTACATGGATAATTTTACATCGATAGCACGCTTTTTATTGTAGGTGGGAATTCGATCATCTGGAAGTCGAATTTCAACCTTTGATGTTTTATTTCATTTTTTCGTTTTTTTAAAATAAATTAGAATTAATGTTTTTTAAATTTCTTAATAAAATAGATATAAGAGTTATTGTAAGGCCCAATTATTTTTTGCCCTTATTTTAATTGCTGTCCCAAATCAGTTAGGCCTAGGGTAGTTCATAGGGTTCTAAAGCCCCTAAGGCAGCCTAACCCCTCTCATTTCTGCCACACCTTGCAAAAATAGTGCTTTTACCCTCTCCTTTCCTCTCAACATAAGCTTTGCTAGGGTTTGGACGTTTTCCCTCTTCAAGTTCGCTCAACTCCATTATTTTTGCTCACGTAAGTTGATTTTCCCTCCGTATCTTCTTTGTTTTCAGCTCTGTAGTCGTGTTTCTAACTAGGGTTCACATTGGTAACCCGTTTTGAACCTGTTCTACTATTTTACAGCTCTCGAGTCCGCTCCTAGAGCTGTTGTGCCCACTGTTTAGTGTCAAAGTATTTTGCTAGCTATTTCCAGGTAAGGGAAGCTAGGAATTTCTGGTTTAATTCGATTCTTGCTTATTTTGCCGTTGTTTTCGTGATTGTATGGTTGATGTGCTACTATAAATGTTTGGATGGAATGGTATTGTTGTTTGGGTATGAGTGTATGGTTGTTGTAGGGAGAATAGTGGCGAGACCCGACGTTTTCGCCCAAGCGACCTTATCTCTTCTAGGCGAGACTTGCAGGAACAGGTCCAAGCTCGCCCTTGAGCTCTCTCCCAGACAGAGAGCTCTCGTTTTGAGCGAGGTACTATCTCGCTCAGGCGAGAGAAGCTCGCCTAAGCGAGAACGCGTGGGAACTTGAGGCACGTCACTACAGTTGTAGTTCAAGCGAGGAACCTCACCTTTGGGCGAGGGATGGCCTCGCTCAGGTGAGAACTCGTGAGCCTTGCAAGACTCTCTATTGATAGTCTCGTCTAAGCAAAGATCTGTAGCTTAGGCGAAAGACCTCTTTCGCCTAAACGAGGGTCCCTACCTTAAGCAAGACTAGTGCGGGGATTGCTCCACGATTGTTCTTTTCATGCTTTTGGGTTGTTGATTGTGAGCTTGGTTTAGATTTCGTTAATTGAAGTATGAAGTATATGAATATGCATGAGTGAAATGGGTTATGGGTTGTGAATGATAAGTTTAATATGATCATGGCATTCGATCTATATGGGATGGTTGGTTATCAAAATGGCATTGGCATGATAAATGATTTTATATTGGTTGATGAAAATATGATGTTGGTTTGGTTAGGACATAATTCCACAATAGTTTCGTGGTGGTGCCTCATTGGTTAGGGCGTAATTCCGTGAGCCTCTAGGTGAGACCTCATGGTGGTGCCTTAGTTGGTCGGGACGTAATTCCATGACCCCTATTAGTGGGAGTTCATGGTGGTGTCCCATCTATATAATTTAGTAAGGATTCAAGGTAAGGATTATATCTTGACACTCTAAAGAGTTAGTTAGTCTCACATAGAGTATACTAACTTGAGTGGTGAGAGTAACAGGAGCCTTGGAACCCATTAAGGGTTAACCTTGTGTGTGGGGGATGAGACACTGGAACAATTAGCTTGGTAGAGCAGCTCAGTAGAGAAGTAAAAGCAACAACAAGTGCAAGCATCCGCTGAATCCGACTAATTATATGTATCCACATGAGTTGTGTTTGGGTCTTAGTGTATTGTGTTCAAGTCATAACATGATTGGTTGACATATGCCTCTTAAATTATGATATTGTATGTAACTATATGATAAACCATTTTTCGACTCTAGCTTACCCTTTGCTTGTTTGATTGTTATGTGTATAAGGTCTTCTCTCTTTGCGATGATCATCAATTTATTGATGTGAGCAGATATGAGAAATACTCGTGGTCAACAGGGAAATGGTGACTCCGCTGCATAGCCTGCTTGGGCTGGATTCCTTTAATTGGACTTTCTTTTTTAGGGCCACGACCCATATATTGTCTTGTCTCTAGGATTTACTTTGAATTATTGTTGGCGCTTTCCTATACTTTGTTAATGGCATCGTGGTGTGCCCTAGTTCAATTAGGGTTTTGTTGGATAATTACAAAGAGAAGTGGCTTTACTCCACGACTTTGCTTTTATTACTATTTTGTATGATGTTTCATTTAATTATGTTATATTTTAAATGGGACGTTACAATTATTTTTTATTTTCTTTTCTGTAAAAACTGTTACATTAAAGGTTAAATATATTTAAAAAAATAGATTTAATATTGTGTTTTTAGTTATTTTAGGTATTATTTGAAAGAATAAAAAAATAAATAATATTTTTTTTTTGAAATTGTTGATTTAAAAAGATTTTATATTGTGTAGTGAGTTATTTTATGTGCAATTTAAAAATATAAAAGTCAATTTAATTTAAATTTTTTTACTTTGTTGATTAATTTTATTTTTATAATGGTGATTTTGGAAAAAAAATATTATGAATTATAATAGAGGTAACTAAAGTAAAAATAATTAATGTATAATGTTTGAGATGGTGTTGTATTATTTTTTTTTATGTTTATTAAATATTTAAAATTAAAAAATATGGTGGAAGTACGAATTTACTTTTTATTTATATTTTTATACTTTGATTTCTTTATAAGATTTTTATTGATAAAATATTTATATTTTCACACAAATAAATAATGTAAAATTTATTGTTAGAATTTATAGTAGGTATTACATTTAAATATAAAGTTAAAATTTATAATTTTCAAATATCCTAATAAATAAAGGACTAAAAATTTGGTTGAAATTAATTATTTTTCTTGTTTTCTTGGTTGAATTTATATTACTAATAATTTTAGTAATATTTGTGTATTTTAATTGAAATTTATAAAGTATAATTCAACAGAAATTATATTTATTTAATGAAAGACATTACAAGTACCATAATTGACATAAATAAATATAAAATCTATTTATAAGGCAAGTAGTTATCGATCTTGCTATGGATTCAAATAAGGCTTACATAACCTAGTATCCCAATAAAGTGCACACATCTTATCATAGTGTTAGGTTGCATGTGATACCATTAATGAATTCACTGTGTACGACCATGTGTTCAAATATTTGTCAGCTTTTGAAGTGGTCAAATTATGTATCTTTATTCGCACACTATCCCAATAGCATTGACAAGTCTTGTCCAAATTGCAGGGTGAGAATAAATTTTTGAATTAAATATCAGCCTTGGCACATCCCAATAAAGTTGACAATTCTTGTCATAATCAGAAGGTGCAAGTGAGGCCATTTATTTCAAATATGCGTAAGCTTTTACAATGGTCAAATTAAATTTCTTAATTGGCACGTTATCCCAATTGAAGTATTTATTACTTTTTAGAAGAGTAATATAATAAATCAGCTTTGGCACCTCCCAATAAAGTTGATAAGTATTGTCATAATTAGAAGCTGCAACTGAGGCCCTTTATTTCAAAGATGCACCAGCTTTTACAGTGGTGAGAGCAAATATCGTTCTTGGCACGCTATCCAGGTGAAGATAGTCAGTTCTATTTAAGGTTGTGGTTCCTTAGTTTTAAAGTTGTGTAGTGCTCTAGTATAATAAGTAAAAATGGTTTTATTTGAGGAGTTGAATGCATATAATTCCTTTAATGCTGTTATTGATTTTGAAGATGGAAGGTTCTCCTTATGTAGACTTCCAAAATGGGGTTACTCTTTAACCATATGCGCATCATCATAAGAAGTCATTTGATGGGACCATCTTTAACCATATGCGCATTATCATAAGAAGTCATTTGATGGGACCATTTGTGCCCCCACTAAGCCATTTGTGGTACCATTTCCCTCCTGAATTTGTTGCGGAAGGCATTGATGAGTTCCTTTTTGTAAGGAATGACGAAGATCTTCAACATGCCATTTAGTGGCACTCAATGATGGTCCCTACAGTGACAATATCTTTTTATGTTAACTTCATGAAAGTTGAGAAGTATGACAACTTTGTACCTATTTAGTTTTTTTGTATGTTTTAACATTGATTTTTAAGATCATTGTACTTGTTGAGTTTATCTAAAGAAATTGTTGTTCGCTATTTAGCAATGAAACATTCGGAATGATTAAGTTTTTCCATTGTTGATCTTCAAAATTTTGTTAAATACGGAAAACTCTTACAAACACATAAACATGACCTATTTCATATGTAATAAAATATTAAACTACATCTTTGTTCTTTTAGTCACCGTAGTGGTGTCCAGTTCCACACCATGGTCGACACTTGTTTCTGGTGGGGTTCCTCCTACGTACTTTAGGTCTAGGTTCTTCTACGTGTGAAGGTTGTGGTTCGTGTTCCTCCTTGGGTTGATGATCATGTGCAGCAGATGATGATGCTTCTGCATATGGATTGTTGACATAATAAACTGAGTCTTGTTGAGACTGATCCAATCCTTCTAAGAAATTTGGACTTTAGGGATATGTACGCAATCAGGGTTGTGCAGAAGGTGGTGTTTCATCATAAGTTGCAAACATACTTCGTATGCCTAGTTCTGAGTTTGAAGAAATAGAATTCCTTGTTCCCTCTATACCTGGTAGTGGAGGTGGAGTTTTGAAGTCATGCCTAGTTTGTCATGGTGGAGGGACATTTGTCGATGTCGATGCACAATGCTTTCTAGGATCATTTAACATTTGTGGAATTGACAAATACAAAAATGAGTTTGAAATGTACCATGGCATGTACTCCATTGTGTGTTGTAGTGGCCCAAGCATCGATAATCCATTCAACATTAGGTCACACCAGTTATTCCAAACCTATATTCATTGTGCATGTTTAGTAACCCAGTTCTCATCTTGTCTTCTCCTCATGTCTAATTTATGTAGATGATCAAGGTTGTTGGGTTCTTCAAGGATCTCTTGTGATAGCGGAAATTGTAACTATAAGACCCAAGAAAATTAAATAATTATTTAACAAATACGGGTAATAGGAGCCTTTATGGAATTTAATACAAATGTGTATGACATGGAAAAGTACTAGCTCAAATGGTTGAGAGTACTTGGTTGTGTGAGATGACTTGGGTTTGAGTCCTATGTATGCCTGTTATGTGTTATTTATTTGTTATATATTGAATGGGATTAGTGATAATGTAATTCTAAGATTAGAGGAATTATCATAAAGCATGACTTTGTTGAATTGGTTGTGCCTTAACTTTGTAATTGTAGGGGTGTGTGTTCAAACCTTGATCAGAACGGAATTAACCTCTTTATTTTTGCTAATATAATTATGGTATGAATGTGAAAGGGTGGGAAAACCCTAAAGGCAATGGGGAGTTGGGAAAAACAGCCCATAATGACATTAAAAGGGCATTTTCGTTTTTTTTCATTAACCACCAATAGGGGTCATATAAAAAGGCAAAATAAAGCATTTAAAATAGTTTTTTTAGACTGATATTTGAGAAAGTGGTGAGGAGTACGAATTTTGAGTGGTAAGGTGAGTTTTGGGATTGAGAGCAAAGCTGAATTTTGTTTTGGGAAAGCAAAGTAGGGTTCTTAGGTATCACAACGCCAAGGTTAGACAATCATTTGAAGCAATGATTTCCAGATTAGGGGAGCTTTATGCTTTGATTTTATGATTATGAATGAATTGCATGATTTATGATTGTGTACCATGGATTTTCGTGCTAAACCTGATGTGAATTGGATATGGGTGGTTTAATGGGGTTTGAAAAGCATGTTATACTTTGGTATGACTGTGTTTAGGGGGTTTTGGTATGGTATGATTGTTTATGTTTCAATCTCGAATTTCGGAAGCCAAATTTGGTTAAACCATGTTTATAAGACTTTTGCACTATTGTGGATTGTTTGTCAACAATTGGGATCTCGTTTGGCATTATTTCTGTGTTTGTGCGTGCGTAAATAGGGATCCCATATACTAATCTCGCTCGGGCGAGCCAGGCTCGCCTAGGCAAAAGTTGTAGAGTTTTGACCCTGATTATGCTCAAACCACTTACTCAGGTGGAGGCCTAGGTTTTTGGGCGACATGTTATCTCGCTCAGGCGAGTGTAACTCACCTCAGTGAGAAATCGAGGGTTGAGTCTTGGGTTGGGCGTCTCGCTCAGGCAAGAGGTTCTCGCTTAAGCAAGAACTCGTGCTTAGTTTTACGTGGTGCTTAACTCGCCGCTTAGGCGAGAGTGCTGGCTTTAGGCGAAAGAGGGACTCGTCCAAGCGAGATAGACTCGCCTAAGCGAGACTTCGCAAGTTAGCTACTGTAGCACGCTCGCTCAGGCGAGCAAGATTAGCTTAAGCGAGACAGGCCTGGTCGCTCAAGCTAAGTCTTCTAGCCCAAGCGAGTTTAGTGCAGTTTGAGTGTGTGGTACGCATTGATGCAGACTTGGATTAGGGATGCTGTGCCATGAGTGGGTAGGTTCATGGATGGTGGTGAACATGTGATGATATGAGCAGGGAGGTTCCTATCCAGTTACTCTCGTCTGAGGATACGAGCGAGGTAGGTTCGTACGGTTCGGCTCACACTTGAGAGATGCTGCATGCGGGGAGGTACATAGCTAGTGGATCACGTGTGTTTGACTACAGATGGGTAGGTCCGTAGAGTAGGACTACGAGCGGGGAGGTTCGTAGAAGCAGGACTATGAGCGAGTAGGTTCGTGTGAGCATCATAAATCCTGAGTCCAAGGCTAACTATGTTATGTGAATTGAAGGTTGAAAAACCTTGGGAAAAATAGGAACTTGGCCAAGAACTAACTAGAATAGAACAAATGGGTGTATGGTTGTTATATCTGATATATTATATATTATTTAATCAATTATAAGCTCACCCTTTCTATTTGTGCTTGGCGATGATCGTGTAATTCTTTACACGGTAGCAGTTGATGATACAGGTGATGCTGCTAACACTTGAGAGGGAGAGATGGGCTAGCTTGGGATTCGAGCTAGGAATCTATTTATGTTTTATGTTCTTTTTATTTGCTGTTTTTGGAAATTGTAATAAGACTATTTCTTTTGTGTAGCTTTAATTGTTGTTTAGCGCTTGGATAGTGATTTAAATTTTCCCGCGTTTGGGAATAATAAAAGTTGATGTTCTTTTCTTAATTCTTTATTTTAAATAAGTAATATCTAGTAGGGATGTTACAGTAACTTCACCCCATCTGACTGTGCCACTCCACAATGGCAAAACAACACAAAGTTGTGCATGACGTCCATATTGCTTGGTCTTGATATCTTTCAACATCAATAATAGAGCCCAAACCCTCACAAGGAACCCAAATAAACTACAACAATAATTGAAAGTCATTCATTTAGAACCATTTATCGATATAGAAATAGTAAATGTTACCTGATTTTGTTGCATGTGATTGCCCAATATCCGACTAAATCATTGTAGGGGCCCAATTTGATATTAATTTTCATGAGCCCAATAACTCAAATATTTTCTACCTTTGTTCCTGATAGAGAAATTAATTATATAATAATAATAATTAGAAGCAATCAAATGGTAAGAATCAATATTTTTAATTAAGATTAATTTTGTGCTCTGATTTGTTATTGATGATGATTGATTTTGTGCTCTGATTTGCGATTTGATACTCATAATTTGCTGCTATTATCATGACCAATTCCTTCCTTATGTTGTTCGTTACAATTAAGGCTGAGATTGCATTGACATTACAAGTTGTGAATATAAATACGCACTCTGTCATATCGAAAAAAAAGAGATATTCTCTACACTTCTCTAATTCTTTCCCATCACCACTCCCACATACACACCTCATTTTTATCTCTCTTTAAAAAAAAAATATATTGAAGGAGATAATAAAAAAAAAGAAAACATTCTCTACACTCTCTCCTTCTCTCATTACCACCCATATAGACAATGAAAATTTTTTAAGGTACGTCACTCTCAATTCTTTCATCTTTTGATTTAGTTTTTTTCAATTTTCATTCATTTTTTTTAAATCATAAAAAATATTTTTCCCCTTTCTTTATTGTTTGTGCGGCCGCTCGCGTCGCATGACATTCAATTTAGAATTTTGCTTTTTTTTCTAAAAATATATACAGATGATCTAAAACTAAAATGTAACTTTCTTTGTTTACTCTTTTATATGTATTTGGTTGCTCACGTCGCAATGACATCCACAACTACTCTAATATAACTTAAAAAAAATATTAAAAATTTACAAATGTTTACAAAAATAAAAAAAAAATAAAAGATTAGAAAAAAATAATTTATTTGAAGTGTCTATCTGGCCGCTCACGTCGCGTGACACCAATTTTAAAATAATACTAAAATTTAAATAAAAAGATTTTAAAAATTATAAAACAAATTAAATCAGTTTCAAATAATTTTCCAAATAGATTTTTCAAAAAGAACTACGTAACCCTGATTTTCCATTCACATGGAGATACGTAGGAGCGAGGATTAATCCTCGTCGGGCCCAAAAAATAAAAAAAAATAGTTTTGTTGTTTTTTATACATTCTTTTATTAATATTTTTGGGGAAAATTAAATATTTTGAAAAAACCACATAACTTTTGCACATTTAATTAAAGGTACCGTCTTAGGATGGACATTATGGGGTGTTAATACCTTCCCCACATGTAACCGACTCCCGGACCTAAAATCTGGTTTTTCACAGACCTTGTTCTTTTTTATGGTTTTCCATAGTTTCCTATAATAACTATGGTGGCGACTCCAAACTCTCTGTTTTTACAAAATTTATTTTTGGTTCGTCGTCTCGTCGCCATTTCGTCGCGATTTCGGTTGCGACAAATGGCGACTCCACTAGGGATGTTAGAGAGTCAGTTCATTTATTTGGATGTGCAAAATTGATGTAGTTTTTCTTCATATTTTTTCTTTCTCATTTTTTTTTGGGTATGTGTTTTTTACCTTTTCTATATTTAAAATAATTGTATGTGTATATTCAATCTTCTTTATTTTTGTATTTGGAATAATTGCCATGTTTTTAGGTTTGGGTATACATTGTGTTCTCCCTTCACACACACACATTTTATTCATTACATGAGTGCGGCCCTATACCCGGGTCTGAGTTGCTTAGAATTAGAGGGGATTGTGTAGCAGTGTCACAGTGGATGTACTTCCCAAGTGGTCATTGTGAGAACCCCAGCTAGAGTTGTTTGCTTCATTGGTAGTCCCACTTTTTGTTGTTTACCAACTATCGTGGGAAATGCCATGAAGTGGGCATAGCTCTAATGACCTTGATATTTAGGTATTAGGAAACTATCCTTGTGAGCACATATACTTTCCCTTAGAATTTTAATTATCAAACCCATGGTAAATGAAGGCACTAAAGGGAGACTATTGGCGTCGTTTACCCTCACCTTTCCTTGTATATAATAATAAATTCATCACAATCACACCATTATTAGCCATAAACATACATTTCATTAGCATATCATGCGAATAAGTGCCCTGTGAGGTAAAACAAACATGCATTGCATTCCATTTTGTGGTCATTCATGATACATTATCCAAACATTCAAACACATAGCATGCATCAACATAAATTTTAAAAAAAATAAAATTTTTTTTACACTACAATAAGTTCAAATTGTTTCCCACTTCTCTTATCACCAAATTCTTGGAATCTTTCTTATGAAAAATGATGAAAAATAATAAAACATTCTTTGGTCAAATCAGTGGATTGAATAAAGAAATAAAATTTTGTTTGTTATCATGTCTTCTGAAGCATCATATAGTCTTGCATATGAAATTGCTCAAATCTATCTTCCTTTCCATCTCTCTTCCACCATAAACCTTGTTTTCAAACCCTTGGCAATTTCATGCATGTCATTCAAATAGTGTTTCAAAAGAAATGATAAAAAAAATGATTTGTTAGTTGCTGATTAGAGCAAAGAAATGATTTAGAAAAGTAAAAAAAAAATCAAAGTAGAATGACTCCATGAATTAGAAATAACAATGAAATGGGAATCAATTCGAATATTGTTTTCAAAAAAATGCAAAAGAAAAATTCATACATCATACCAAGTCATGCATACATGAGTAATTCATCTTTTTGAATAAAGCAAATTTCACCCACACATCCATGCATCCATGCATGCATCATCGTCTAAGTTTAAAAAAGAAAATCATAGCGTGTGTATATACATAACTCCTCCAACATTTCTTAGATTTATGAAAACTGAAAAAATGAAAAAAAGAGAGCAAATTTCACTCATGCATTCACGCATCCATGCAAGCATATCATATAGTTTCAGAAAGAAAACCATAACATTTCATGCATCATCAAATCATCCATCATACTTCACAAAATCATCGAAAATAATTTCAAAAAAAAGAAAAAAGTCAGCAATGATTTTTTTTTGTGTAAGTCTAAAAAACGTTAGGCATTCACTTGGTGTTTGTCGACAATTCAAAAGCAAAATTCAGGTTCTCCTTTTATACATCAAGACCCTCTGCAAGGCAATGGTCATTAATTCCTTTGTCACATCGAGGCCCTTTGCGAGGTAATGGTCATCGATCTCTTTACATTAGGACCCTCTGCAAGGGAATGGTCATTAATTTCGTTATGTTTACATCAAGACCCTCTGCAAGACAATGGTTATTGATTTCCTCTCTTTACATCGAGGCCCTCTGCGAGGCAATGGTCATCGATCTCTTTACATCAAGATCCTCTGCGAGGCAATGGTCATTGATTTCTTATGTCACATCGAGGCCCTCTGCGAGGCAATGGTCATCGATCTCTTTACATCAAGACCCTCTGCAAAGCAATGGTCATTTGATTTTCCTATGTCACATCGAGGCCCTCTGCGAGGCAATGGTCATCGATCTCTTTACATCAAGACCCTCTGCGAGGCAATGGTCATTGATTTCTTTCCTTTCGATATCGACCCTCTCCTTGGGATTGGTCTCAACTTTTTTTCAAAAAGTCAAAAAAAAGAAAAATTTTGGATCGGAACCCTTTACATGGTAATGGTCGTCGAATCCTTTGGATCTAGACCCTCTCCTCGGGATTGGTCTAATTTGGTTTTTTCAATAAATTAAAAAAACAAAAAAAGAATTAGTGTGTCAAATCGAGACCCTCTACTTGGTATGGTCAAGTTTGTCTTCAAATTTATCTTCTTTTGAAACCCGAACGAAATTAGTGTTTTTATCTTTACTTATCTTTTATTACGATAAAATGAAAAAGTCAAATTTTCATATTATCTAATAAAATCTAAGAGGGGCAGCTCTGTCACAACCCAAATCACGACTGGACGACGAACCAAATATTAAAATTTGTAAAAACAGAATTTGGAGTCGCCACCATAGTTATTATAGGAAACTATGGAAAACCATTAAAAAGAACAAGGTCTGCGAAAAACCAGATTTTGGGTCCGGGAGTCGGTTACGCATGGGGAAGGTAATAGCACCCCACAACGCCCGTCCTAAGACGGTAACTTTAATTAAATGTGCAAAAGTTATGTGGTTTTTTCAAAATATTTAATTTTCCCCAAAAATATTAATAAAAGAATGTACAAAAAACAACAAAACTATTTTTTTGATTTTTTGGCCCGACGAGGATTAATCCTCGCTCCTACGTATCTCCATGTGAATAGAGAATCACGGTTACATAGTTTATTTTGAAAAATGATTTAATTAATATTTTTTAAATAATTTTGAAAATTTTTTTATTTAAATTTTAGTATTATTTTAAAATTAGTGTCACGCGATGCGAGCGGCCGGATAGACACTTCAAATAAATTTTTTTCTAATCTTTTATTTTTTATTTTTTTAATCATTTATAAATTTTTAATATTTTTTTAAAAGTTATTTTAGAGTAGTTGTGCATGTCATTGCGACGTGAGCAACCAAATAGATATAAAAGAGTAAATAAAAAAAACTATTTTTTGTTTTTAGATCATTTGTATATATTTGTAAAAAAAAAAGAAGTCTAAATTGGATGTCATGCGACGCGAGCGGCCGGGCAGACAATAAAGAAAGGGGAAAAATATTTTTTATGATTAAAACAAAAGAATGAAAATTAAAATAAAACTAAATCAAAAGATGAAAGAATTGAGAGTGACGTACCTTAAAAAGTTTCAATATATGCTCACCTTTTCTATTTTTTTTTCTTCCTTTTCTAATATTGTGTTTGTTTTTCCAATAGAGATAAAGATGAGAGGTGTCTATGTGGGTGGTAATGAGAGAAAGAGAGAGTGTAGAGAATTTTTTTTCTTCTTTTTTCTACCTCCTTCAATATGTTTTTTTTAAGAGAGATAGAAAAGAGGTGTGTGTGTGGGAGTGGTGATGGGAAAAAATTAGAGTAGTGTAGAGAATCCTCTTTTTTTTTCTGTCAGAGTGCGTATTTATACTCACACCTTGCAATATCAATGCAATCTTAGCCTTAATTGTAATGAACAATATAAGGAAGGAATTGGTCATGATACCAACAAATTATGGGGATCAAATCGCAGCCAAACAGAGCACAAAATCAATCATTATCAGTAACAAATCAGAGAACAAAATCAATCCCAATTAATAATATTGATTCTTACCATTTGAAGAGATATTGCTTCTAATTATTATTATATAATTAATTTCTCTATCGGGTACAAAGGTAGAAAATATTTCAGTTATTGGGCTTATGAAAATTAATAACAAATTGGGCTCTTCCTCCTTTTTTATTTTTTTTTCATCTTTTTTTTTTCTTTTTTTCTAAAATTAAAGTTTGAAAAATCTTTGAAGAAAATAATGTTTCACATTATTTTATTTTTATTAGATAATTTGAAAATTTGACTTTTTCATATTATCGTAATAAAAGATAAGTAAAAATAAAAACACTAATTTCGTTCGGGTTTCAAAAGAAAACAAATTTGAAGATAGACTTGACCATTCAAAAGGAGATAGTCTGCATCTGAACGGAACTAGGTGACCATTACCAAGTAGAGTCCCAATCCAAAAAACCAAATTCTTTTTGTATTTGAACTTTTTGAAAAAAAGATTAGACCAATCCTGAGGAGAGGGTCTATATCTAAAGGACAACCATTACCATGTAGAGGTCCCAATTTGACACACTGAGTCTTTTTGTTTTTTTTTTAACTTTTTGAAAAAACCAAATTAGACCAATCCCGTGGAGAGGGTCTATTCAAAAGATTCGGTGACCATTACCATGTAGAGGGTCTCAATTTGAAAATTTTCTTTTTTTTTTAATATTTTTTGAGAAAAGATTAGACCAATCCCGAGGAGAGGTCTATATCCAAAAGATTCAGTGACCATTAGCATGTAGAGGGTCACGATTTGACAAACCATATTCTTTTTATACTTTGACTTTTTGAAAAAGAGATTAGACCAATCTCGAGGAGAGGGTCTATATCTAAAGGATTCGATGACCATTACCATGTAGAGGGTCCCGATCTGAAAAAAAAAAAGCAATGACCATTGCCTCGCAGATGGCCTCAATGTGGCATAAGAAATTAATGACCATTGCCTCGTAGAGGGTCTTGATGTAAAGAGATCGATGACCATTGCCTCGCAGATGGCCTCGATTTGACATAAGAAATCAATGACCATTGCCTCGCAGAGGGTCTTGATGTAAAGAGATCGATGACCATTGCCTCGCAGAGGGCCTCGATGTGACATAAGAAATCAATGACCATTGCCTCACAGATGATCTTGATGTAAAGAGATCGATGACCATTGCCTCGCAGAGGGCCTCGATGTGACAGAAGAAATCAATGACCATTGCTTTGCAGAGGGTCTTGATGTAAGGAGATCGATGACCATTGCCTCGTAGAGGGCCTCGATGTGACATAAGAAATCAATGACCATTGCCTCGCAGAGGGTCTTGATGTAAAAAAGGGAGAACCTGAATTTTGCTTTTGAATTGTCGACAAACACCAAGTGAATGCCTAACGTTTTTGAGACTTAAACAAAAAAAAAAACATTGCTGACTTTTTCTTTTTGTTTTTTGGAAATGATTTTCAATGATTTTGTGGAGTATGATGGATGATTTGATGATGCATGAAATGTTATGATTTTCATTTTGAAACTATATGATATGTTTGCATGCATGCGTGAATACATGAGTGGAATTTGTTTTTTTTTTTTTCATTTTTTCATAAATCTAA
>Ga0209589_1001503_pt1 | contig 38619 bp, 30 predicted proteins | sample CowpeawhiteBW_FD_187525 | JGI IMG/M metagenome (GOLD analysis project Ga0209589, IMG submission 187525) | Root nodule microbial communities of legume samples collected from California USA - Cow pea white BW (SPAdes) (version 2) | ecosystem: Host-associated > Plants > Roots > Nodule | place: USA...
AAAAAAAAAAAAAAAAACAACAAGCACTCGCCATTTTCGCTCCTTAAAAAAACATCATCAAGAACACCGAAAGCACAGTAAACGTGTTTGCCAATGGGAGTTAACATGTCAAACACACCACCTCACACCAAAGACTTGTTTTCTTCTCCAACTCTCTCTCTTAGTCTAGTAAGTTTTCAAACTTTCTGTATATCTATATCTATATATATGTATATCTATATATGAATATATGCATATATTTATTTATTTATGTATATAGTGTGTATGAAGTTAAATTAAACTAATTATAGTTAGTTTTTGTTGTATTGGATGTGAAGGCTGGGATTTTCCGGCATGCCGAAGAGGCGGCGACGACGTCCGGCATGGTGGTTGCCGGCGTCGAGGTCCGGCGAGAGGACACTGTAGAGATTAGCAGTGACAACTCAGGACCTGTGAGATCCAGGTCAGAAGAAGATTTTGATGGAGAAGGTGCTCACGAGGATGACGATGATGAGAACAACGATGATGGTGATAGGAGTAAGAAGAGGAAGAGAAAGTATCACAGACACACCGTTGAACAGATCAGAGAAATGGAAGCGTACGTAAACTCTCTCCGTATATGTCTACGTATTAATTTCGTATCCAATTAATCATCACTTAGACTGAGCATTATAATTTTTTTTTTCTTTCATGTTTCATTGTTAGAGAGAGAGAGAGAGAGAGAGACATAGAGTTATTTTCTAATGAATTATTAGTTTATGAGTTGTGCGATCGTTTTGTTTTTGCGCACAATCGATGAAGAAACATTGAATTCGAGTCTTTAATGTTGAATACTGAGATACTGTTTATAAAAACACTGTAGTAGTTAACTCCAACATGATTGTCGTAACACGTGTGATCGGCACCAAAATGTTAGGTGTTAGCTAAAAGTGGTGGCAGTGTGTGTAACAATGAAATGGTTTCTTCCAAAGTTAAATAATTTACATACCGACATTGCAAGTGGGTTTTAAAGTATAGTTTATATATAGATATATAACTGGTATGTGTGACGTACTGCTGCAAAAGTTATGAGAAAAGTTTGCGATCGACATCATGTATATATATGGTTAAAGCAAAAAAAATGATGATTAAAGCTAAAGCTTTGCTTAATTATCTTTTTTAAGTACTTTTGCTTTGTCGGTTAGTTTGTTATCTTATGCTAATGTAAGGCACTTTGCCCCCTCTTTTCACTTGATTTCGTGGTTGTTGCATTATTAAATTCGATCTGTACATTAATTGTTGTTGGATCAGTGTTTGGGAGATGAAGCTTGTGGTGAAAGATAAGACAGCAAAAAAAAAGCTGACAACTGACATGAATAATGTACTGATGTAGGCTTTTCAAGGAATCACCGCATCCTGATGAAAAGCAGAGGCAACAACTCAGTCAGCAACTTGGCCTTGCTCCGAGGCAAGTCAAGTTTTGGTTCCAAAATCGTCGAACCCAAATCAAGGTATCTTAATTAATTTCTTCACCTAATTTATAAATAATTAGTAATGACATATTTTATAAATAAAATACTATGTTATTATCATTGCTAATTTTGAAGGCAATACAAGAGCGACATGAAAACTCGTTGTTGAAGTCAGAATTAGACAAGCTGAAGGAGGAAAACAAGACCATGCGAGAGATCATCAACAAATCTTGTTGTCCCAATTGCGGTATGGTAACGGCTACCATAGAAGCTTCCATGTCCACTGAAGAAAAACAACTCCTTATTGAAAATGTCAAACTCAAAGCTGAGGTAATGCGTATATGCGAACATTGAAATGGAAAATACAGCAATGTGTGCATAAAATGTTATTAATTCTCTGATTAATTTATATATAGGTAGAGAAACTCCGGGCAACGTTGGGAAAATATTCACCAACGTCTCCTGCAACTTCTTCTGGTCGTGACGAGGAAGAGAATAGAAGCTCTTTGGACTTTTACAATGGAGTTTTCGGGCTCGAGAAATCAAGGATAATGGAAATAGTTAACCGGGCAAGTGAAGAGCTCATAAAGATGGCAAACATGGGGGAACCATTGTGGGTTCGTAGCGTTGAAACAGGTCGTGAAATACTTAACTATGATGAATATGTGAAGGAGTTCGCAGCTGAAAATTCGAGCAGTGACAAGCCAAAAACATTCATCGAAGCATCGAGAGACTCCGAGGTTGTTTTCATGGATCTCCCTCATCTGCTCCAAACCTTTCTAGATGTGGTAAGCGTAATAATACACGTACGAGGGTCTATAAATATGTATAAAGAATAATGTTTCGTAGGTGATGTTATTACCATGAGATATATTTGTGTTAAATAAAGATCGAATATATAAATATGATTAACTTTCTTATAATATTTCTAGCATGTTCATTGCAGAATCAGTGGAAGGAAATGTTTCCATGCTTGATATCAAAGGCTGCAACCGTTGATGTTATGTTCAATGGAGAAGGTTCCAACAGGAATGGTGCAGTGCAATTGGTAAGGTGGAAGGTGTTTTTAATTTCGGAGTGTTAGGTAGTCATAAACTACAGATACGTACAAAATAGGTGCCTCGTTTATCTTGAACCATTCGTTTCTGCCTCATGTTAAAACGTGGATCCATTTTATTTGTTCAAGTGGTCCAAACTTCACAAGCACAAGAAAAAGATAGGACTTCTCTTTAAAGTGACCTTTCCCACCACTTATGTAATTTTCAACCAACTGTTATTCTAGTTTAAGGTTAAAAGACAAAAGCAAAAGACACTTTGGCTGCATTTAGATTATGATTATGATTATAGTTTAAATTTCTTAACATACATGCTCTTTTTCGTCCCTCTAAACAAAGCCTTTTAGTTATTTTTCTCTCAGAAAATGTTGATAAGGACACAAAAAAGCTTAAAAGAATACACAGAAATGATCGAACATATACATCAATTATAGCAACACTCGGCACTTTTTCTCGCATTTCCCAATATCAGATCCAACACAAAATCTCTCCCTTTATCACCAGAAAAAAAAAAAAAAAAATCTTTCTCTCCCTAGTCACATCTATATAGTATTGTGGAAATTCTCTTTTATTCCCTATTCAACATATTAAGATAGCAAGACAAACATGATATACTATTGTTCATGACTTTAAACGTAGACAATAATGACAATGAGACTTTCTCCATCAAAGTAAAGCACGAGGTTTTGTTGACATGAAAGGTCTTAATAACCTTTGTGGGTGCAGATGTTTGCTGAGCTGCAAATGTTAACTCCAATGGTGCCCACCAGAGAAGTGTATTTTGTGAGGTGCTGCAAGCAGTTGAGTGATGAACAGTGGGCAATAATTGATGTATCTATAGACAAAGTTGAAGACAACATCGATGCATCCCTTGTGAAATGCAGAAAACGCCCATCTGGTTGCATTATTGAGGATAAGTCAAACGGGCACTGCAAGGTATGAAGAAAAAGTGTTTTAACATTTTATGTGACATTCAAATATATATATCATACTATATATATTGATATTTGCTTCTGTTTAAGGTGATATGGGTGGAGCACTTGGAGTGCCAGAAGAGCACAATCCACACATTGTATCGAACCATTGTAAACAGTGGTCTAGCTTTTGGGGCAAGGCATTGGATAGCCACACTGCAACTTCAATGCGAGCGTTTGGTTTTTAACATGGCAACAAATGTTCCTACGAAGGATTCAACTGGTGAGAACTGAACATATATATACCAAGGTTTTTGTTTGAGACTTGACAGATTAAAGTGTTTTATAACATATGATGATGATTAAATGATAGGTGTTGCAACGTTGGCTGGGAGGAAAAGCATTTTAAAGTTGGCGCAAAGAATGACATGGAGTTTCTGCCATGCAGTTGGTGCATCAAGTTTCCATACTTGGACCAAGTTCACGAGTAAAACAGGAGAAGATATAAGAATTAGCTCTAGGAAGAACTTGAATGACCCTGGTGAACCTCTTGGGGTTATCTTGTCTGCGGTTTCTTCTGTGTGGCTTCCTGTCTCTCCCAATGCACTGTTTGATTTCTTGAGGGATGAAGCTCGTCGAAGCGAGGTACAAATATGTTGCAACCCTTTTATGTTTTGATTTTATGTTGGTAGTCTCAAACCACCTAATGATAAGATGAATTTAGAATATATATATATATATATATATATATATATATATATATATGAAGCGTAAATTCCATCTTACAGATCAATTTTATGAAGTTGAATTAAATATAAATTTCATTTCTTAACATGATATTAGAATTATGATTGAGAACTTAATATAACAAAATTTGTTATTTGCTGAGTCTATTGTTTTACTTGTTATTAGACAACTTATTAATATACAGTCTCATACTTAAAATATATATATATTTATTTGAATGTCGTTTTTTCTGGATGCAATTACAAAGTCTTCGACTCTTGTTTTCACATTCCTAGATCACACACATTCAGTATAAACAGAAGTATTTATTTCCATTAGAGTAAGATGCATATGGAAGATAGAAAGTTGTGAAGTTCCAGAAAAGTGGATCCACCACCTTCTGTCTTTCCACACATATACATTTCTATAGCAGCAATTTTATGTAGTTTGGTGAGTAATAATGGCAAATGGGGCCACTGTGTTGACTGCTAACAATTATCTTTATTACAGTGGGATATGATGTCCTATGGTGGGTCAGTGCAGTCGATTGCAAATTTAGCCAAAGGAAAAGACCGAGGCAATGCTGTAAACATCCAAGTAAGTTTTTTGAATTTGGATTCAAGTTTTTTCTACCATTTTCGACGGTTGAATTAATGGTCAATAAATACACAATGGATTCAAGAACAGAACGAATTTAAAACATGGTTAGGGGTTGAATTTAGACTTTTTTTTTGTCTTTTTATTTTCTTTAAGATATACTGATGGATATTTATGTTTATATTTTAAAATATATATATACTTTTTTAAAATATGACATCAGTGTGATGTATTATAAAAACACAATCAACATAAAAATAAAAAAATAGAATTAAATATGTTTTTGGTCATTTCAAGTGAAATTTAAAATTGGTCTTTTTTCGAAATTTTTGACCAATTTATTCATTCATTTCTAGAAATGTATAAATTTAATCATTTTAACCAGACTTTGTTAAGTTTATTTAATGTTTCAAACACAATAGTATTTGAATTCTCGTTTGACTCATCTTTATTTAAATGCCGACTCAAATATTATCATAATACGCATTTGAAACTTCAAATAAACTTAACAAAATTAGATTAAAAAGACTAAATTCACGTATTTCTAAAGATGAAGAATTAAATTGATCAAAAATATCGATGAGAGACTAAAATCAAATTTCACTACGACAAAAAAACATATTTAACCCAAAAAAAAAATAAGTTGAAAATCTGATCTCAGCCACTGGTTAAGTATCTGATCTGATTCTTCTTACTTGGCAGAAAATAGAATCAAAAGAGAATAGTGTGTGGGTAGTGCAAGATAGCTGCACAAGTGGCTATGAATCAATGGTGGCATATGCTCCTGTGGATTTTTCTGGTCTCCAATCTGTTCTATCAGGATGTGATTCAAGCAACGTTGCGATTTTGCCGTCAGGATTCTCAATTCTTCCAGATGGGGTTGAGGGAAGGGCATTGGTGATTAGGTCAAGGCCAGAAGAAAAAGGAACAGAAGGAGGGTCTTTGTTTACAATGGTGTTTCAGATGCTTGTTAATGCTTCTCCTACAGCAAAGTTAACAATGGAGTCTGTGGAATCAGCCAATAATCTTGTGTCTTGTACATTAAGAAACATTAGAACAAGTTTACAGTGTGAAGATGGTTAGCCAAGAAAAAAAAGAAAAGAGAAAGAAGATAATTAGTTAGGTTAGATAGGATTTTATTAGCTGCTAAAGTTATAGGCTTTCTATTCTATTCTACCCCTTTTTACAGTAGTGATGAATATTTTGTGTTCCTTTCAATTTATAGGAGGCAAAATTCATGGATGAACCTTATTTTATATTTATATTAAAAAAAAAATCATGCTTAAATTGTTCACCTCTGCTTAACTTTGCCAAATAATTAGTCTATAATAATTAGTATTATTCAAAATAGGAAAGAGAATTTTCAGTAATTGAGTATCTGCATGATGAATAGAGACAAAAAAAGTTTTTAAAACCTAGAAATCAAGTATTGTTTACAGGGTCATGGTTATTTTAGTTACGAAAGTATTGTTTTTCTTATTAATATACCTTATGTGTGACATCATATTTTTTTTTTTGTATATTCTTATATGACATCATATGTATATACAGTATTCATGGAATTTTGTGGTCAAAACTGGCTTGAAAAAGAATAAAATAGATATAACAAAAATCATATTTTATGTTAGACATATTTTAAAAATTATAGAAAAAAGATATATTATAAAAATATATGATATTCTATTTCCGCTAAAAGAATGAAGTCAAAAAAATTAGAAAATACATTCGGACCATAATGATTTTATGAAAGTTACCGTGAATTTTCCTTGTTTCAGGCCATATTAGATAAATTTTACAGTTTAGATTTTTGCAACCGGTCTAAAAGTTATTTTTAATTTAATTATTGATTTCATTTCTATATACTTCAAAATTATCAAAAGAATTTATAAAACACACTATTAAAGTTTAAAATGAATAGATACATATACTTTGGAATAATAAAACAAAACTTAATTACGATCATATACAGAACATTAACACCAAAACGGGTCCGACAAAAGCAGGTACAAACTTTAACCACAAAATAAAGTGATGCTAAATTACTTATTTATTTCTACTCAATTTAGTCTTTTTATTTTTATATTTAAAATTTATTTATTTTAGCTTTTAATATACCATTTTAGTTCCAATAAATATAAATTTTAATATTTTTAGTTTCCATTTACGAGACTAAAAATTATATTAAACAAAAGAAGGAATAAAATTTAACCAACGATTAACTAAAATGAAAAATTTATCCAGCAACAAACCTTATATTTAAGGTTTAGGATTTATGCATGCATCATGTATAATTGAGTCCAACTTTTTTAATGAATTTTTTGATATTATTTTTTATTAAACATTAAAAATATATTATTTGATATTTTAATTTTTTTAAAATATTTTATAACTTTAAAATCAGTGATTAGATACAACATATCAACAACATAAAAAAACTCATTATAGAATCTAAAATTTTTATTATTCTATTCTAAAAGAGTATAAGGATGATGAAAATATGAATGGTTAAGTTAACTGATATTTAAGAACTCTGATGTTGGTATTGGACAAGAGTGAGAAGTGGATAAGCTTATCTATCTTCAAGCGAGGTGTGACCTCACGAATGAATTTCCAAATCTGGTGGAGAGAATGCATGAGGCCACGTGGATACATGAGTTCCATGTAACAGATCAAAAGCACAAACTGTTATGCCTCCATTACTGAATTACTGATACAGCAGAACAAGAAAGAGAGTAAGAAGTAAAGAAAATCATATCATCAATGGCTTCTCTTGCAACCTTAGCTGCTGTTCAACCAGCTGCGATCAATGGCCTTGCTGGAAGCTCCCTCACTGGAACCAAGCTCTCTTTCAAGCCCTCTCGCCAGAGTCTCAAATCCAAGAACTTCAGGTTCCATGCATTGATTTCTGAAATTTGAAATTTTAGAAGAAAAACTAAAAAAAAGAAAAGTGTTGTAATTTATGCTAAAGGGTGTAACTAAATATCACAGGAATGGTGCTGTGGTAGCAAAGTATGGTGACAAGAGTGTGTACTTTGATTTGGAGGATTTGGGTAACACCACAGGGCAGTGGGACTTGTATGGCTCAGATGCACCTTCACCCTACAATTCTCTTCAGGTTTCTCTCATCTCTGCATCTGCATATTCTTTGTTCAGAATCAAACATGGAAAATTAAACGTAATTCACTGATATACATGTATATAATTTGATAACAGATGTACCATTCATATATATGAATGCTCCTCGTTGGTAAACCAGTAGAATTTAATTCAGATGCATACTTCTTATGCTTTTTACAAGTATTAACCGGTCAAGAAGGAATCTAAATGTGAGTCTAAGTTCTATATTGAGTAAAAACGAGAAAGTTGAGTATCATATCATATCAACTAATCAGGAATCCAAATGTGAATCTAAGTTTTATATTAAGTAAAACCGAGAAAGTTGAGTATTATATAAGGATATAAAGATAGTAACCTATAAATTTATTGACTTAAGGTCTTGGATTGAAAATGATGTCAATTCCTTATGTGTAAATTAACTCATATCTTATAGGTATTGTATCTTTCTGGTAATCCTCTCCCTTTACAATATTTCATGCATAGACAAACTATTTACAAGTTTCATTGATGTGGATTTTGCAGAGCAAGTTCTTTGAGACATTTGCTGCTCCATTCACAAAGAGAGGATTGCTTCTCAAGTTTCTGATATTAGGGGGTGGATCCACCTTGGCATACTTCAGTGCAACAGCCTCAGGTGATATTCTACCAATCAAGAAGGGTCCACAACTCCCACCAAAGCTTGGCCCTCGTGGCAAGATCTAATTTCATTTGTATCAGAACTCAATCTGTTGAGTTCCTTTGTAATTTTTTTTTTCTGGTTTGCATGATGTGTAAGTATGCTTACAGACCACTATTCAAAGATGCTTCTTTCAGGTCTCATTGAGTGGCATTACTTTGGTTTTCAATTGAAGCAAAGACCTATAAATGTTTACCTTATTACCTCTTCAACATGTATATTACTTCCGAAATCAGAAATTAACTAGGTCTTGTTTGATTCATCCAACATGTTAATAAATCAGCACAAAAAGATTGTTTATCTAAAAATAGAATGGCTTATACATCCAAGAAGAATGAATGATGACTGAATGAACCACCTAAAGAAGAATTCCTTGAGTTTGAACCCTTTTAATGTCATTTTGAAGGATTAAAAGAACCGTAATAAGTAGATGCAAACTTCACCTTACTTGTTGATTATGTAAGTTGGATTAGACTAAAGTTCATCTTTGGAGATGATATTAAAGTCGTTTGAAATTTATTCTAATAAAATTTGTTATTTGTTGGGACTGTTATGTCATTTAGTATTAAATCATTCGTTAATGTTTAGTCACACGTCCAAAGTAGTTTACCTTCTATAGCGGCGAAAGGCATGGCATCTGTGAATTCAATAAATAAGACAGTGCTTCTTGAAACCGTTGAAAATTTATGTATCCATACATTCCTATGTACAAAAGAAAAAACGAATAGATGATATAAATAATTATGTTTTAAAAAACTCTCTCCACAGACCACAGGCTACACAAACTGATTTTAACGCTTTCTTTCTCTCCCTTTTTAAGTGTTTACACTTCAAATTTTGGATTAATGGCGTGCTGTTGGACTTCTCATGCCTCCCAATGTCTCAAGGTAGGAGACTTTCTTGTCGGTCACTATTTCTGGAAGCTTCTGGGGCTTTCCATTATCCATGTCATTGTAGAAATCATCTGAGGGGTCTCTCTTAAGGTCTGATTCACCTTGATCACTGCTCCAACCCATGAAATCTGATAGTGTCATTGTTTCTGTGCTACCCTTTTCCACCACCTCTTCTTTTGGAGTTGGAGACTTATCTGATTTCGAAGTTGTGTTTCTCGAAACACTTCTTCTACTTGAATTTGGTGGATTTTGAGTGAGGTAATCTGCGTGGAGTACATCTTCTATTCTTGACAGCACTGTGAAGGCTAAACTCTCCAATATTCTTGAATAACTTTCAAGAACAGCTTGCCCCACATCCTGAAATGTTAAGTGATTATGTTATAAGTGCAGAGAATAATTGAAGTATGAGTCTAAGTCGTGCATTGAGTAGAAATAACAAAGTGTAAGAAAAAAGACTCATAAACTCATTTTCTTAAGATTTTAGATTAAAAATGGTGTCAAATTCAGGACTATGTAAAGATAATGAAGATAAAATTTACCCCGTTATATTGGATTTTGCTTATATCCAATGCAGATTGAGGAATTCCTGGGAAACGATGCTTTAGGAGAAGTAAAATGGTTTCTGCTCTCTCTTCAAAGAGTTCTCTCTTCTCAATGCTTACTGCAGAACCCCAAGATGATTTACAATCTTTTTGGTTCATCTTCCGCCTCCAAATCACAATGGATGCTTCAATTCTGTCCTTGAGATCTAGAATTTTGTGTTCTGATGACATGTCCATAGATGCTAGGAGCTGATCAGGGTCGAAAAATTCTTCTGTGATGCTCCTGTATATCATGTCTCCAAGACTTGATCTTCCATTCTAAAAAAGATAGCATTCATGTTGTGTGTTAGATTTCAGAATGTTACAACTTTATGCAAATACTACTAGTAGTTCCTTTTGACTTGCCTTGGGCAGGGATTCAATATAGCTTTCAGGGATTTCCATTTCTGATAGAGTTTGAGCATTTATGGCCATGGCTGCTTTAAGAACTTGGTTCACACAATCTTTCTGATACTGAACAAACCTTCTTGCTGACTCAGATAGACCCTCTGGAGGAACCTTAGGTGTAGGCAACCACCACTTGTTATCGTTTTTTCTGTTATCTGGGTCATCTGCATCTCTTGATACATAATAGAACTCATTTTGGTCTTTGAAGTTATCCAGACTGTCCTGCTCATCATCAATCTTTGTATGAGAACTAACACCAAATTGAAGCATACATAAAAGAAGACGTTATATACGTTTTTAGTCCTTGAACTTTGACGTTAAATTGAAATTTGTCTCCATCTTGACAACTTTGATACATTTTGGTCAGAAATATATGAATATAGTCCTTTTAACGTAACAAGATTAATTGTTCTTTACTTGTTAAACAGTGTTTGGGTTGACATTAGAGTTGGAATGTACCAAATGGTGTAAACAACTTAAACGCATCTATTCATTTTTTAAGTTTGAGAACCAGAATGTATTAAAGTTAGAACATACACAAATTCCAAATTCCGAATTCAGATTGGACTAAAAATATATTTAACTTTAAAAGAAAAACAATGATCAAATTTGATGATTGGTGAGGGAAATAGGATCTTACAATGAGCATTGTATCAAGCTTTCGTAAGGCAGGGATATTCATGTGAAGATCAGTTCTCTGTCGTGTTGTCATAACCTATTCAAGCAAAGAGATCAGGTTCTATCAAATGCAGCAATAGTGAAAAGAAGAATGAGGAAGATGATGAGGAAGGAGAGAGGGTTGGTTGGTTACCTCCATGACTGTGCCATCCTTGTTTTTTTGTTGCACAGGAACCATTTCAACAATGTAATCGGTGACTGATAGAAGCCAATCGATTTCTTTTCTCCATCTTGCCTTCCTTTCTGGCGGCATTGGCTCTAGGCGCTTTTGCTCTCCAAAAACAGCAGCTGCATAATCAGTAAGAAAAGAATGAGACACAAACAAACAAACAACAACGTTCGGCTGTTCATGTCTTAGATGAAGAAGAAGAAGATGAAACATAGCAAGAGACAACATTAACAACATACCTGCAAGATTTGTGAATGCATTTGACAATGCCAAAGCTGAAGAAACACCCTTTCCTCCACCAGACATATCCTCCCCCAACAGGAGTTTAGCAAATCTCTCCTTCATCTGTTCCATTTCTGAATTAAACCCAACCATTTTTAAATATTATAAACTAATCCAATGCAACAACACATCCACAAAGTTTCAAAAAAGAAAAGACATTATTGAATGAAAATGAATCAGTTTAAAAAAATCTACATGCTGTCATAAAACATATGACACTGCATTTAATCATGTAGGTCTCAATCCAAATCAACACATTGTATTATACCTTGCAGTAGTTTTTCTTTGGCTATAATTTCCTCCTTGTTCACCTTTGGCTTAGGAACCTTGTCTTGATCATTCTGAGTTTTTGATCCCTGACTTTTTGACGACACTGGATCTTCCTCTGAAGCTGCAGGATCTAATGCGGTGGCACTCTCAACGCTCAAACTCTTTGCATGCCTCCCTGTATTGTCAAACATTCCTTTGAAATTGAAGAGTTTGGACCTGTTACCTTCCTGTTCTTGTTCCATGGCTTTGACCATAATTTCCCTTAACTTTATTGTATATATGTTATAAGGGAAATTTTCAAGGGATGAACAAGAACAAACATGGGAATCCCAGGTCCCTTTAGGAGGAGAGAAATAAGGTAAACTATGTTTGATGCATTGTGGCAAGGGAGGAAAATAGCAGAGGAGAAGAAAAATGAAATGGGAGATGTTCTTTTAGGAGTTTGAGATTTTGACAGACAGAAAAGTTGGAGGTTAATATTTGATGGGGTTTGTGTTGGTTTTTATTTTCTTTTTTGAGTTGGTTCATTGAACGTGGGGTGCATGTTTTTAACAAATTAAACGGGTTCAAGAGTTACAAACAAAACTTTGCATTATTATTACTGTTATTATATTTATGTTGAGAGGAATCTGTTTTGGCGACCATGTGGGAAAATTGGATGGTTAAGGTTCTGATTTAGAGGTCAAAGGTTGCTGAAAACCAGGGAATACAACAGACATGCATGCCTTCGCACAAATTCTCACTTTCTCCCTTCACTCAACGGTGCAGATGCATATCACTTCAACGATCAACCAAGTTCTTCCAAGCTATTTTACTCTCTTCTCTCTTTCTCTTTTCTCATCAAAGTCCAAAATCTTTATAGTAATTTCCAAATTCTAGTTTCTCAGTTTTTCTCATCATGCCACCTGCACACACCTTCGGTCTTTTATTAGATTTGATTATCATTATAAACTCTCATAAATTCTCCACCCTGTCATTACCCAAACTGCTTTTGGAGCCTCTCATTCCAAAACTTTTCTTTATATTTAATGTCAATTTTTGTGCAGTGAGCAATGAGACAGTGCATAGGTTTGTTAGCCTTCAAAAAAAACAAGACAACATATGACTTTCTTTTTCGATATATTCTGTTTCTTTTGTCAATATCTTATTGCTTTAAAGTACCATGAACTCCATCAATAATTAAAAAAAAAAAAAAACCATTCACCATAACCAATAATAGACCTATGTTGTGATTTGGAGGGCCAAATAGCATTTTAATATTAATCTAAACATTTTTTTTTATAGTCTGATTTCCCAGATAATATAATGTATGAATGTTTCAACCGATCTGTACTGATATACTCTGCTCTTTTTATTCCATATAAATGTTTTTTAATTCACATAAATTCTTAACCAACAAAAAGTGTCCAATTACTAAGAAAAGGACTCGTATTAGTCCTGAAAGTAGAAGTTTTTCTTCTCATTGTTCATGTGATTTCTAGTCTTTAAGACGTGTTCAGCTTTTAATGAACTTCACGTAAGAATGTTTAAGGGAAGGTTTATGTTAAATTTGAGAGAAAATAAAATTTAAATTAGTTATTTGTATTCATTTCAATTTTTCATTTTTTTATGCAATATTAGTCAAAGTCTTTACTATGCATATATATGATTATTTTAAAGTAAAAATAATTCTTAAAAGTCCATATATAAATTGATTTAATTTGAGTTGTTCATAGTTACAAATTACAAATATAATACTTTAGTGTATATATAAATCAATTACATTGGGATTAAATTAATAATCCAAACCAATTTAATTAACAGTGACGTGATGCAGAGCAATGTTATCTTCACACATTATATATGGAAGGGGAACGTCGAGCGTGAGGATTCCGAAACAGTTTTTGTTGCATTGCGACTCTTCGGAATCCCTAACCTAACCAAACCCCAATTTCGCCGGCGAAATGGGATCGATCGGAGTACTCCTTGTGGCTCAGGCGATGCCATACCTGGAGCAGGAGCTCGACAGGCGCTACAAGCTGTTCCGCGCATGGGATTACCCGAACGCGGCGCAGCTGCTGAGTCAGCATGCCACTGCTATCCGCGCGGTGGTTGGAAACGCGAGCGCCGGCGCGGACGCGGCGCTGATCGAGGCGCTGCCGAAGCTGGAGATCGTGTCGAGCTTCAGCGTGGGAGTGGATAAGATTGACCTGGAGAAGTGTAGAGAGAAGGGGATTCGCGTGACGAACACGCCTGACGTGTTGACCGACGAGGTCTCGGACCTCGCTATTGGCTTGATGCTGGCACTCCTCAGGAGAATCTGCGAGAGTGATCGCTTTCTCAGGAGCGGCCAGTGGAAGCGCGGTGACTACAAGTTGACCACTAAGGTTTGTTTGCTCCTGCATTCTCCTTATTCTTCTTCTTCTCTATAGCAATTGAAGTAGGTTAGAGTGATTTGACACAGTATGATATATCTACATTGATTTTCTTACCGATGCTTATACTACACCATTATTTTATATAAATTATTAAGGTTTTTTTTACTATTACGGTATAATTTAATTGAAATTATAAAAATGGTGCATGTTTTTTAAAAATTTTGAGTTCCACCAAGTCGTGCCAATACGAAGAAGTGGGGTCATATTATGCTAAATTTTTTACTTCGCTTTGCGGTTGAACTGAGGTGAGGTCGTGCTAAATTTATGATCGTTTATGCGAAAAAGTTGAATTCGTCAACAATTTGATTAAGCTTAATCACATAAATGAATTGAAGTCGTGGCACGATTTCAATTTTTTGTAAAAGTTGTGACACTACTTGCCTAAACTCAATTTCTTTTTAAAACTTGCATCATTATTATTATTTTATAATTAAATTATACAAAAAAATGGTGAAAGAGCCAAGTATTACTACACTAATTGCTCTTTGGAGTGATAACATTACATAAGTAATCTTCTTGTCGGTGAACAGAAAGGTTTTTCCAATACTTGGATAACTACTTAACATGATCCTTGATCCTTCGAAGGATTATTTCTGTACTTGAATCATTTAGGAGGGATGGTGTTTATTCAAGGATAGTTTTTCTTTTTGTTTCTCTATTGAAAAATGACAAACGGTAGTTATTAGTATTATGTTAGTTTTGTGTTAGTGAAAGATTTAAATCATAATCTCTTGTTCTTCCTTCCATCTTTAATACTAAGGTAATTTTATAACCACGAGTTGTTTATTTTAATATTCTTGAATACTTTCATGTGTTCAAATTTGTCATATATATGGAATTACTCTAAACAAGATTAGCATGTCACCCAGTAACCATGATTTGAAAAAAATGGAGTATTATAATCTTTAAGAAAGTTATAAAAATCTAATATAGCCACAAAAAACATCTGTGTAGTACAAAATAGAAATATCTGTTTCTTAATGAACGTAATGTACGGATGATCTTAAGGGATGAAGGAAGTAGATCCTATTCTTGTTTGCAGAGAACAGGAAACGATGACCATGTTTAAGTTCTTTTACTTGCTCTTTCCAATGCTCAAAGTATGTTATAGAATTAAATTTGCAAAATTGCTGTTATATACTTGTTATTTGTATACATATAAATTAGTATGTATTGTTTCTTTCTTATATATTTTTAGAATAATCATATTGCTGATTTAATTCACGTATGATGTCTATACATCATAGTCCATAACAGAGATTACTTACTTTATCTTGGAAAGTGTGTTGGATCTGTCTTACGACGAAAAGAATTGTCCCCAAGAACAATAGAGAAAACCCCTTAACCACTACTTAGCTTCGCTGTGCATAACCATTTATCTTTAACTTGGTATCCCATCCCAGAATTATATGTAGAAATTCTACCACCAGTCCATGGTCCACGGACAATAACTATGAAGTGTGAACTTGACAGGGTTTTACTATCTCTATCTCCTTTGTGGTCTCTCTTCATCACCTCCTCAAGATATGTAGTGAGCAATGTGAGACAGCACATAAGTTGGTTAGCCCTTGAAAAAAATAAACAAGACATTATATGACTTTCTTTTTCGATATATTTTGTTTCTTTTGTCAATATCTTATTTGTTTAAAGTACCATGAACTCCATCAACGATTAAAAAAAAGCTCACTTCCCATAACCAATAATAGACCTATGTTATGATTTGTAGGGCCAAAATAATGTATAAATCTCTCAATCGATCTGTACTGATATAGATGTTTTATAATTCACATAAATTCTTAACCAACCAAGAGTGTCCAATTAATAAGAATGGCCCATGGTAGGTTTACACATTTACGGACATGGATTTTGTAATGGACTCTTATTAGTCCTAAAAGTAGGAGTTTTTTCTTCTATTGTTCGTATGATTTCTAGTCTTTTAAGACGAGTTCAGGTTTGAATGAACTTCCCGTAAGAATGTTTAAGGTTAGGTTTATATTAAATTTGAGAGAAAATAAAACTTAAATTGATTATTTGTATTTATTTGAATTTTTCATTTATTTTAATGTAATATAAGTCAAAATCTTTACTGTGCATATATATATAAAATTATTTTTAAGTAAAAAAGTGTGAATAATAAATAATAAAAATCTATATAATAGATTTGATTTGAGTTGTTGACGGTTACGAATTACCAATTACATTGGCATTGGGATTAAATTAATAATCCAAATCAATCTAATTTAGCAGTAAAGCGATTTTGAGCAATGTTATCTTCAAACATTATATATGGAAGGGAACGTCCAGCTTGAGGATTTCGAATCAGTCTTTTTGTTGCGTTGCATTGCGACTCTGTGGAATCCCTAACCTAACCAATCCCCAATTTCGCCGGCGAAATGGAATCAATCGGAGTACTCCTGGTGGGTCGCGTGATGCCGTACCTGGAGCAGGAGCTCGACAAGCGCTTCAAGCTGTTCCGCGTGTGGGATTACCCGAACCCGGCGCAGCTGCCGAGTCAACATGTCGCCGCCATCCGCGCGGTGGTCGGAAGCTCGAGCGCCGGCGCGGACGCGGCGCTGATCGAGGCGCTGCCGAAGCTGGAGATAGTGTCGAGCTTCAGCGTGGGAGTGGATAAGATTGACCAGGAAAAGTGCAGAGAGAAGGGGATTCGCGTGACGAACACGCCTGACGTGTTGACCGACGAGGTCGCGGACCTCACTATTGGCTTGATACTGGCGCTCCTCAGGAGGATCTGCGAGTGCGATCGCTATGTCAGGAGCGGCCAGTGGAAGCACGGTAACTACAAGTTGACCACTAAGGTTTGTTTTTTTCTGCATTCTCCTCATTCTTCTTCACTCGCAATTCAAGTAGGTTACAGTGATTTGACACATGATATATCTCCAAGAACAATGAACAAAACCCCTTAACCACTACTTGACTTCGGTCTGCATATACAAAGAACCATTTATCTTTAACTTAGTATCCCATCACAGAATTATAAGCAGAAAACTCTACCAGCAGTCCGTCGACAATAAATGTGAAGTGTGAACTTGACTGGGTTTTACTATCTCTATCTCCTTTTTGTTCTCTCTTTATATACAATTTCTATGACTTTCAGAGTGACAGTGAAAAATAAAATTCTAATTTGGAGACTAAGGATCTGTTAATCTTTTGGAGTTGCATACGATTATTATGCTCATCAAAACCCGTGTTTGTAGATTGTATTAACCCCGCTTCTTTTCCAACTGCAAAATTAATTTTCATGCTGTGTATTTTCCTTGCAGTTCTCTGGGAAAACTGTCGGCATTATCGGGTTAGGGAGGATAGGGCAGGCAATTGCGAAGAGAGCTGAAGGATTTCAGTGTCCAATAAGCTACTACTCAAGAACTGAAAAACAAGACTCGAAATACAAGTACTATCCAAGTGTTGTAGAATTAGCATCCAATTGCGACATACTGGTAGTAGCTTGCGCACTGACTGAGGAAACCCACCACATAATCAACAGAGAGGTGATCAATGCCCTGGGTCCCAAGGGTTATCTTATTAACATTGGAAGAGGTAAGCATGTTGATGAGCCAGAGTTAGTGTCAGCACTTGTAGAAGGTCGTTTGGGTGGTGCTGGGCTAGATGTGTTTGAAAATGAGCCTGCTGTTCCAGAAGAGCTATTTGGGCTTGAAAATGTTGTCTTGCTTCCCCACGTTGGAAGTGCCACTGTAGAAACTCGAACAGCCATGGCTGACCTTGTCCTTGGAAACCTGGAAGCTCATTTTCTTGGAAAGCCTCTGTTAACTCCCTTAGTTTAATCTGTGCCGCCACGGAACTATCAGCATTCGTGGAGCTGCATTAGGTACACCATTTAATAATTTCTGTCATGAAGATTAATTATCAGGACAGCTCCTTAATGTCTACATTGGTGTTTCATCTATTTTGAAGTTTATTTAGTTCATCTTCAAGTTTTAATATCATCATGGATGAAGCATTATGGATGAAGCGTGTTGATTTGAACTGCACGATTTTCCAAATATAAATTCAGACATTTTCAATCCTACTTTGTTGGGATTGAAAACTCATGTCATATCTCCTATCTAGGTCATAAAATATATACTAAAAAAATATTATATTTTAATATTGTCTAGTGTTAGAAAAATATACGTATTCTCTTTTTAATTTACAAGAAAACAAAATTATAATTACACGAATTTTAAAAGTGTCAAGAAATAATAAAATGGAATTCTAAATGACAATTTCATAAACTTGAAAGAATTATGTAAAAAAGTATAAAAAGGTTAAATTCTGAAAAACATTTATATAAATACGAAATAATTATAATTACAATATTTATAATTTTTTATTTTTGTAATATTGGAAGAGAAACTATTTATGAAGATTTGAGAGAATTTAATAAATGTAATAAAAAATTGTGTAATATATATATATATATATATATATATATATATATATATATATATATATAAGATTTATTCGAATGAAACAAAATCTGATATTCAAATTAAAAAGAGAAAAAGGTTTTTTTTTTCTAGTTTGTCTAATTATCTAAGAGCTTAGAACACCTAAAATTGACAATTTAGTTTAGTTTGAAAACAATTTAATTTGAAAATATTGATAAATGTGTTTCTTGAAATACTTCAGCCAATAATTAGTGAATCTTGCCGGTACTAATCATTAATTATTGAATGGACTAAATATTATAGAAAGCAAAAACCATAGAAATACATGAATAAGGAGAGTCTGAATTATGAGTGAGTTTAGAATGTTATAAGAGATATATAGATAATTTTAGGAGTAATAAGTAATTAGGACTAACACGAGTCTCTCTTGACATTTACTCAAATACTCTCTTAAATGTTACAACTAGATATATTAAGAGTTGTCAAATACAAACAATTAAAGGGTAAAACAGAATATTTTGCAAGTTACGATCACTTAGAAAATATCATGATTGTCCAAAATATCAAATATTCGATCGCAAAAAACTTTAAAGGAAATGCAGATACATGATTTAAATGTGAATGTTAAAATTGTGAAATGTCCAAATATCAAATGCTAAAATTGTAGAAGGTCTATATCAAATGCTAAAATTGTGAAAATTTCAAATACCAAATTCCAAAAGAGTGCAAAAGATTCAAAACATGAATGCCAAAATTGTAAAAAGTCGAAATACCAATGTCAAAATTGTAAAAGGTTCAAATATCAAATAATAAAATTGTGAAAAATCAAAATACCAAATGCTAAATTGTGAAAAATCAAAATACCAAATGTTAAAATTATTAAAGGTCCAAATACCAGATGAAAAAATGTGAAAGATCAAAAACCAAATATCAAAATTGCTAAAAATCTGAATACCAAATATCAAAATTACCAATGCAAATACTATCAACCCTCCACCTCTGAATCCATAAAGTGTACTTCCATATCTCTTGAGAGCATAAACAACGTCCATGGTCGTCACCGTCTTTCTCCTAGCATGCTCCATGTATGTCAATGCATCATGAATCACGTTCTCCAGAAAAATCTTGAGAAGGTCACGAGTTTCTTCGTAGATCAACCCACTCATTCTCTTGACATAATTAATTGTATAACAATATTATTTTTTACATATTAATTATTATATCAATTTTATAATTTGAGACAAATAAATTTATAATTAAAAAAAAAAATACATATACACCCGTGCAAACGGCTCTCAAACTAGTTAGTCCTAAAAGTAGTAGTTTTTCTTCTCATTGTTCATGTGATTTCTAGTTTTTGAGACTCGTTGAGGTTTTAATGAACTTCCCATAAGAATGTTTAAGGGTAGGTTTATATTAAATTTGAGAGAAAATAAAATTTAACTTCATTATTTTTATTCATTTAAAATTTTCATTTTTTGATGCGATATAAGTCAAAATATTTACTATGCATATTTATAAATATTCACTTTAATATATATATATATATATATATATATATATATATATATAAATGAATTACGTGGGGATTAAATTAATAATCCAAATCAATCTAATTTAGCAGTAACGCGATTTTGAACGATGTTATCTTCACACATTATATATGGAAGGGAACGTCCAGCTTGAGGATTCCGAATCAGTCCTTGTTGTGTTGAGTTGCACTGCGACTCTGTGGAATTCCTAACCTAACCAAACCACAATTTCGCCGGCGAAATGGAATCGATCGGAGTACTCCTCGTGGTTCACGTGATGCCGTACCTGGAGCAGGAGCTCGATAAGCGCTTCAAGCTGTTCCGCGCGTGGGATTACCCGAACCTGGCGCAGCTGCCGAGTCAGCATGTCGCCGCCATCCGTGCGGTAGTCTCAGACTCGACCGCCGGCGCGGACGCGGCACTGATCGAGGCGCTGCCAAAGCTGGAGATAGTGTCGATCTTCAGCGCGGGAGTGGATAAGATTGACCAGGAGAAGTGCAGAGAGAAGGGGATTCGCGTGACCTACATGACTGACGTGTTGAGCGACGAGGTCGCGGACCTCGCTATTGGCTTGATGCTGGCGCTCCTCAGGAGGATCTGCGAGTGCGATCGCTTTGTCAGGAGCGGCCAGTGGAAGCGCGGTGACTACAAGTTGACCACTAAGGTTTGTTTGTTTCTGCATTCTCGCATTCTCCTCGTTCTTCTTCTCTCGCAATTCAAGTAGGTTACAATGTGTATTTTCCTTGCAGTTCTTCTGAAAAACTGTTGGCATTGTCGGATTAGGGAGGATAGGGCAAGCAATTGCGGAGAGAGCTTCTGAAGGATTAGTGTCCAATAATCTACCACTCAAGAACTGAAAAACCAGGTTCGAAATACAAGTACTATCCAAGTGTTGTAGAATTAGCATCTAATTGCGACATACTGGTAGTAGCTTGCTCACTGAATGAGAAAAACCACCACATAATCGACAGGGAGGTGATCAATGCCCTTGGTCCCAAGGGTTATTTTATCAACATTGGAAGAGGTAAGCATGTTGATGAGGCAGAGTTGGTGTCAGCACTTGTAGAAGGTCGTTTGGGTGGTGCTGGGCTCGATGTGTTTGGAAATGAGCCTGTTGTTCCAGAAGAGCTATTTGGGCTTGAAAACGTTGTATTGCTTCCTCATGTTGGAAGTGGCACAGTAGAAACTCGAACATCCATGGCTGACCTTGTTCTTGGAAACCTGGAAGCTCATTTTCTTGGGAAGCCGCTGTTGACTCCCTTAGTTTAATCTGTGCCGCCATGGAACTATCAGCATCACCTGTTTATGTTGGTGGACCTCTCAGCATCACGTGTCTACGATGGTGGACCTGCGTTAGGTACACGAATTTATCACCCTTTAATAATTTTTTATTTTTGTCATCGAAATGAATTATCTGACTGGTTCTTAATGTCTTCTTGGTGTTTTCAATCCTATTTTTGTTGTGATTCAAAATTTATGTGGTATCTCCTATCTCTTTCATAAAATTTATAATAAAAAAAAATATAACATTTTAATATTATCTAATGTTACAAAAATATACATATTCTCTATTTAATGTACAAGAAAAAAAATTATAATTACACAATTCTTAAAATAGTGTCAAGAAATAATAAAATAGAAGAATGACAATTTCATAAATTTGAAATAATTAAAAAGAAAATAAAATGAAATTCTGGAATATAACTATATAAATATGAATTAATTATAATTACAATATTAATTTATTTTTCATTTTTGTAAATACTGCTTGAGAAGATATTTATAAAGATTTCAGATAATACTTTCTAAAATTTTTGAGTAATATTTCTTTAACATAAAATTAACATTTTCTAATTTCTAAAATTTCTACTAAAGAATAAGAAAAAATATTTGTATCACATTTGATGGGATTTTTAAAAAAAGTCTGAAATGTAAGGACCTCAAAGGTTAAATTGTGGTCTTTAATTTTTGCGAAAAAATAAAATCTCTTTGAAAATTCTAACAATATTAAAATATTATTTAATTTATATTTGTCTTTGTATTTTTTTTAAATTTTTAAATATTTAACAATATTTTTTTGTTAGTTTTATGGTAATTTAAATTTTTTATATTTAATTATATTTTAAATTTTATTATATTTTAACATTAAAATATATTTCTTTATTATTTTTTAACTTTTTATTATGTGTACTAAATAAAATATCAAACATAATTGTATAATAATAATGAATAATTTTTTTAAAATAAAATAAAACTATGTAATATATAAGATTTATTTATTTGATGTGTATTAATTATTCTTAAATAATGTGTATTAATTACTTTTATCCCAACATTTTTGTTTAAAAGATCCTTTAATAAATATAATAAGAAACTGTGTAATGTAATCCAGAAACTAAAAAAAAAAAAGGTTTTCTAGTTTGTCTAATTATCCAAGAGTTGAGAACACCTATTTGGTTTTAATTTAAGAAAGTTGATATATGTTACCTCAGCCAATAAATACGGAAACTCTCTTCAGCGTATACCTAATAAACACACTCACCCAATAAATACGGGAACTTTCTTCAACATATACCCAATAACCACAGAAACTCTCTTCAACATATACCCACGGATAAGGTGTATTTATTAAAAATATACATTACTACGGATCCGTTTTATTTATTAAAATATACATTACTTTACTTGCTAGTGAGTGAGTGCTTCAAATTTTCAAATATAGTGCAAAATTAAATGAATTCAGTGAAAATCGAAAAAGAAAAGGGTCTTTTGTTAATCAGTCAAGCATTAATTAAGAACAAATAAGTGATATATATTAAATTTTGATATTTAAAATTATTAATTATAAATACAAAAAATTAGTAATATAAAAAATATAATTATTTTTTAATAAAAATCTAAAAAATTCTTATTCCTTAAATTTTCTTAATCGGTGCCAGACACTCGTTAGTGTTTTCCCAAAGAAGAGATCAAAATAATTTATGGGATTATTCATCAATATTTCTCTATTCTCTCATAAAATCAATCGATTTATCTCTATTTCCTAGTTAAACACAGCATAAAAGCTCATAAATTCTTTCAATAGTGCTAGCTCTATTTGGATGTAATAACTTTTATCAAATTGATCAGTTTATCTCTATTTCCTAGTTAAACACGACATAAAAGCTCATAAATTTGTACTTTTATGCTAGTAATGTCGCTAAAATGGAATTTTTACGTGTTAAATGAATCGTACCAAGTGAGTTAAATCCTATGAATGGTATATCTATTCGTTTTTCAGATTTTAAGATGATAATCAGTGAGTTTAACCATTTTACAATCATATGAGTAACTAATAGGCTGTTAAGATTATATTAGTTAAGGAATAGATTGACTCATTTTGATAACGTGAACATACAACAAACTTTCTATTAAGGCTAACAAACCTAATACAATCACAGAAACTAGTACAAACGGGTAAACAACAAGAACATCAAAATTTCACCCCTTTTCACGCAAACCCTTCAACCAAGGTAGGTTTCTCGTTTTCTTCATTATTTTCTTCTCTAACTTCACCATCTTTCTTCACATCTTCGATATTCAACCCTTGTAACTCATCCACGCAAGCTTCAACATCCTCTCCCAATTTCCCTTCTCCCGCCACCACAACGTCGTCCGCGCCTCCGCCGCCGCCGCCTCCGGCAACCCTAACTTCGTCGGCGCCAGCCTCGACTCCCCTCTCCACGGTGCAGGATCCCGGCGGTTCATTCTCCGTGTCGATTCCGACGATTACATCAGAGGCTTCCTTGTCGCTAGGCCACGGGTCGTTGACGCAACCGTCATCTTCGTCCTCCGTCTCGGCGGCGGAGGAGAAAATCGAAGCGGCGCGTGATTTTACGGCCGCGGCGGCTTGGAGAAAAGCTTGGTGGATAGATTCCGGTGGAAGGGCAGGATCTTCGAGGCCCGCATCTTCTAGACGCGGAGGTAGGATCTGGTGTAGAATTCCAGATTTTTCTTCGGTAGACTCCATCACCTTCTCTTTCTCATTATAACAATTTTCACGATCCTCTATTTATACCACCGATTTAACCGCTACTGGTGTGTGCAACCTTTTCTGGGCTTGGGCTTTCTTTTATCCGTAAAAATTATGGTCCATCTGTTGCCCAACACTTCCATTCAATTTTTTTTTTTAAAAAAAAAAGTTTTCTTAGAAATACTACAAATGATATATTCCACCATTTTTTTTTAGATATTTCTCACTACATCCTATAAATATTTTAGAGTGTCTCTTTTGTTCCGAGAAAATATTATACTATATCAAACTTATATTTTAAATACTCTTTTCATGCGTCAAGAATTTTATAATCTTGTTTTTTTTCTTCAAATCTATCTATTTTATAAAAAGAAGAAAAGCGTATATTAAAAAGTAAACATGTTTAATGTTTTGAAAACAAAAAGAATGCTACTTATAACACAAATCAATGTCATAACTCGATTGAACAAAACAATTTTCCACATACATTTCCTGATTTGGAGGAACATTTGTCACAAACACAAAAAGATAAAGATAGAAAAATAAACATGATGGCAGCTAAATCCACTAGATAGATACAAAACAAAATTTGAAATTTGTCCTTGGTTTTACAAAGTCGATAAAGTAGAGTTGCATGAGAGAACTCTCTCCACTTAACATTCACAACCAGTAGATCTCTGTTGCCGTCCACCACCACCAACTTCGATTGTATCAGGCAGGTACCTGATGCAGTAATTAACATAAAACACACTTCAGCTTTGTCATGAGTAAATGGAAACAAAATACACTTGAATAATATTCAGAAATGCTCACATTTCTTCTTCAGGTTCATTCTTCAGTGCATTTTTTGCTATGCACTGGAAAGCAGCTTCAACATTAAACCCTTCTTTAGCAGAGGTCTCAAAGTATGGTATGTTTCCCTTTGAAGCACACCATGCCTTTGCTTTCTTCTCAGAAATCTGCAACCGAAGAGGTTGTAAAGAACGGATACATGTAAAAAAATGTGTAGCTTTAAGCATATCTTCCCACAACTATAGCCAGATTTCAGAATTCAGATTCTCTGATTTGTGCTGTCTCTACTTACTGAGTATTAAAAATACACCGATGTTTGTATATTAAAATTCCTTTTAATATATTTTAAAACATCAAAATCAATGTCCATTAGTGTGTTAACATCAAAAAATCCGGCAGAGAATCCAAATTCCTATCTATCCTACCCACCGACACAGAAATTTTATGAAGGTCAATAGACAATCTATGCTATGAGAAGAGAAATAACTTACAACTCTGCTATTTCCACCATCAACGTCTATTTTGTTTCCCAATACAACAAATGGGAAGTTTTCAGGATCAGATGGACTAGCCTGAAAATAAATGATTTTGCATGAGTTTCACACTGATCTTTAACAAATGTGACACACATCATATACCACAAAGCAGGAGAATGGTTAAACAACCTGAATAAGAAATTCTTCTCGCCAGTGGTTGAGATTGTCAAAGGATTTCATTACATTTACATCATAAACAAGAACACAGCAATCTGCACCACGGTAGAAAGCCACACCAAGACTCTGAAACCTCTCTTGACCAGCAGTATCCCAAATCTGCATGCATGGTGAAAACAACTCAATCTTGATTATTAATTTTCTTCCATGATCTTCAAACAGATCAAAGAATGAACTGTTTAGTGAAAATAACAGAGTAAAAAATACAATCAAATATTTATTTTTATCAAATAAAAAGAAAGAGCCAAGCACTTGCCCCAACCATCATCGGATACCATTCACAATTAGAAGTAAATTATAATTTCAAAATTAATATATCAAATTTAAGCAACAACTAAAGGATTCATGATAATAGACCACATACAATAAAAACCACAATTATATAAATTAAACAACGGATTGTATTTTTAAATTCAAGTAAGCAATTCCAATGATTGGAAATCTATATTATAGGTGAATATCATATTTTAAGTTTTAAAAGCATAATTGACTCTCAAAATTTGTTAAAGCAAAAAAAATGAATTTTTAATTTGAGAAGAAAGCATTCCTTTGATTTTTTTTCTTATTAAGAAATATTTAGGAAAAAATGGAAAAGGCTTAAAAATTATGGGTAAGAGATGCATCACTCTTTAGAGATAAGAGATATAGGCATGAGAGAGAGAATTTGAAATGTAATAAGAGATGTGATGAGAAAGGAAGAGAAGATAAAAAGAAAAAGAAAATGGAGAAAGAGTTGTAAATTATAGAATATTATTTGAATGTCACTAATTTTTATCATTTTTGGGAGAGGAGAGTGAACCACTCCATCACTACAAGTGCTCTCTACTCCTAACAATGGCCATTATTTCATACATCCTACAGACATTAATTTTACAATAAGAACCCAGAATATTTCCTTATCTTTTCAAATTCGATTTTAAATAAAGACTTATTCTTCAAAAAAATCACATCAAATTGGGATCAGAAGATAATGAAAAGAAGTTTTAATCTGAAGAGCTGAGAATGCATGCATAATACACTAGCAGTTCAAAAGAATTGCATGAAAAAAGAAATGGATATAGGAAGAAGTTAAGACATTTATATTATAAACTTAAGAATCCTTAGGTTTTAAAAGAAACTCAACAACTTAGGAGAATACAAGACACTCTAGTTACATTCATTTGAACAGAATCATGAACCACTTAATCAACCTGAGGAAAATAAAACTTTATAAGCTGTGCAACAGCTGATTTAAGATTATATAGATGATGATATGAAATTGAATAAGATAATAGCTCTGTTCAAAAAAGATTGGTAGGTGCAGCTGTAGGTTATCATAACCTAACTGGAGAACACATTATAAAAAAACTGTATATATATATATATATATGTTCATACAAAAAAGAAACAGCGTGTTCTTGTATCTCTCACCTGCAATGTGAACAACCTATCTTCAAATTGAACCTCCTTGGTGAGAAAATCTGCACCAATGGTTGCCTTATACTGATTACTAAATTTACGATTCACATACCTAAATGCAGAGGGAGGAAATAATGATCATGAAAACAGAAATCAAACAGAACAAAAATAGTCATCAGACATTTCCCAAAAAGTCATAGAACAGAATTTTAGAAAAAAAATCTGAGATTTGAACATACTGATTCATCAGTGATGTTTTACCAACCCTGCCAAAAAAAATAAGAAAAAAAACGTCAATTAGCAGAGAGATCTTGATATCTTGGTGAATAACTAACTAAAGAGCAATTGCACAGAACTGGCATTATAGCTTTTCAAATATTGGTATGCATCGGCATCACATGCAGCTGACCCGTGTTAGAAAATTGCAAATCTATAGAATCAAGAACCATTTTTCTTCCTCTAATAGTTCCAAAAAGCTTATTTAGACAACAAAGTTCATGTTCCCAGGAATCCAAACATAATCAGTAATCACTTCCATTTCCCCCCAAATTTTTAACGCCTCATGCACCTGGGAGAAATATTCCATAAATTTTCATTGCAAAACATAAAAAAAGATCGGGAATTTCAATGAAAACTAAAATCATGGAAGATAAATGCAGCAACCCTTTTTCCCCCCTGACCAGACTATGTAATTTAACCCATTTTTAGATTGAATTAGAAAGAAAAAATAATAATGAAATTGAAAGAAGAAAAAGAAGCGGAAGAAGACAAAGACGAAGAAGAAGCGTACCCGCTATCTCCAAGGATTATGACCTTCAATAACATGCGGCGGCGAGATGCCATGGATGAGGAAGAGTGTGCTTACTCGAAAATGATTTTTTTTTAGGGAAAAATTGGGAAAGAAAAATTGTGTTTGGGAGTGTTAAAGTTTAGAGTAATTTGCGCCAGAGAAAGTTTGAAAGACAGATGGAAGAACAGGAGCGAGTTACCAACTAAACAACGAATGCCAGCCATGACTCACTCTCTTATTTCCCAAACTACCCCTGCATCTTCTACTACACTTTTAACTTCAATAATTACGTTTAGTAACTTCACACAAGATAATTGTTGCAAGATTTAAATATATATTTCGTTCCTAGCTATTTTTATCCAATATGCTCCTCATTTTTTTTATATTTAATTAGGCTTTCATTTTTATTAAATTTTAGTTAATTTAGTTTGTTTTATTAATGATGTTTAAATAGTTAATGTTTTTGAACAATACATGTAACGTGTTAGTTCCTATTTTTTTAATTTTTTATTATTTTTTTAATTTTATGAAAATTGGTCACGTGTTAAATCATAATTGTGTAATGTGTCAATGTCAGTGTCACATATCATTTTGTGGGTGTGTTATTTTTTTCAAGCTCAATCTAGTGCGTTAATTTTTGTAACTTAAAATAAAATTCGGGGTACATAAGAGGTACATCCAATTGGATTATAAAAAAAAAAAATTGATTAGTAAATTTTAAGAAATTGTACGAAAAGTAATAATCAGTTTCCCAATTATTTGTTTTTTCGTCCCATTTATTTGTCTGTTTGGTTTAGCCTATTTTTTTCTTCAAGTCAGCCACTAGTGCAAGCAATAAAGGTTGATTTTTGTAACTTATAATCAAATTTGAAGTACATCAGGAATATATGTCATTGCATGATAAAAAAGATTGATTACTAAATTTTAAAAAATTGTACAAAAAGTAATACGCAGCTTTCCAGATATTTGTTTATTATGCACCACTTATTTACCTATCTGGTTTGACCTATTTTTTTTCAAGTCAGTCCATCTCGGACAAGAAATAAAGGTTGATTTTTGTAACATAATAAAAATTGTGTATATAAGAAGTGCATCCTTTGGATTATAAAAACAAAAGATTGATCAGTAAATTCCCCAGTTCTTTGTGTCCAAATTATTTGCCTAACTGGTTTGGTCTATTTTTTTCTTCTACCTAGTGCAATCAATAAGGGTTGATTTTTGTAACTTATAATCAAATTTGAGGTATATAAGAAGTATACCCATTTGGACGATAAAAATAAGATTGACTAGTAAATTTTAAAAAAATGATACGAAAAGAAATACGCAGCTTCCCACTTATTTCTTATTTGTTTCACTTATTTTCCTATCTGGTTTTGTCTATTTTTTTGTTCAAGCCAGTCACCTAGAACAATAAATAAGGGTTGATTTTTGTAACCTATCCTAATATTTTTGGGTATATAAGAAGTATATCCATTTGAATGATAAGATAAAAATTTATTAGTAAATTTTAATATTTTGTATGAAAAGTAATACGCAGCTTTCCACTTATTTCTTATTTGTTTATTATGCCCCACTTATTTGCCTATCTGGTTTGACCTATTTTTTTTGTCATGGCACCCACCAAGTACAATTAATAAGGGTTAATTGTTGTAACTTATAATCAAATTTAGGGTATATAAGAAGTATATTGATTTACATGATAAAAAAAACATTGATTAGTAAATTTTAAAATTTAGTACGAATAGTAATACGCAGCCACTTATTTTCCTATCTGGTTTGGCCTATTTTTTCTTCAAACCCGCTATCTAGAGCAATAAATAAGGGTTGATTTTTGTAACCTATCATAATATTTTGGGTTTTGGGTATATAAGAAATATATCCATTTGGATGATAAGAAAATGATTGATTAGTAAATTTTAATATTTTGTATAAAAAGTAATACGCAACTTTTATTTCTTATTTGTTTATTATGACTCATTTATTTAGTAAGGGTTGATTTTTGTAACTTATAATCAAATTTAGGGTATATAAGAAGGATATCGATTTGGATGATAAATAAATGATTGTTTAGTAAATTTTTTAAATTTTGTACGAAGAGTGATCCGCAGCTTCCCATTTATTCTTATTTGTTCCACTTATTTTCTTATCTCGTTTGACCTATTTTCTTTTTCTTCAAGGCAGCCACCTAATGCAATTTATAAGGGTTGATTTTTGTAACTTATAATCAAATTAAGAGTATATAAGAATTATATCGATTTAGATGATAAAAAAAGATTGATTAGTAAATTTTAAAATTTTGTAGGAAGAGTAATACGCAACTTCCTACTTATTTCTTATTTGTTCTACTTCTTTTCTTATCTAGTTTCACCTATTTTTTTCTTCAAGTCAGCCACATAGAGCAATCAATAAGGGTTTATTTTTGTAACATATCATAATATGTTGGGAGTATATAAGAAGTATATCGACGATAAGAAAATGATTGATTAGTAAATTTTAATATTTTGTACGAAAAGTAATACGCAGCTTCCCACTTATTTCTTATTTGTTTATTATGTTCCATTTATTTGCGTTTGGCCTATTTTTGTCTTCATGTCAGTCACCTAGTGCAATTAATAAGAGTTGATTTTTGTAATTTAAAATCAAACTTAGAGTATATAAGAAGTATATCGATTTGTATGATAAATTAAAGATTGATTATTAAATTTTAAAATTTGTTACGAAGAGTGATACGCAGCTTTTCACTTATTTCTTATTTATTCCACTTATTTTACTATCTGGTTTGGCCTACCTTTTTCTTCAAGCTAGCCACCTACACCAATCAATAAGGGTTTATCATAATATTTTTAAGAAAAATATTGATTAGTAAATTTTGATATTTTGAACGAAAAGTAATACGTAACTTCCTCCACTTATTTCTTATTTATTCCACTTATTTTACTATCTGGTTTGACCTATTTTTTTCTTCAAGTCAGCCACCTAAACCCATCAATAAGGATTGATTTTATTTTTTGTAACCTATCATAATATTTTAGGTATATAAGAAGTATACTCATTTGGATGATAAGAAAAATATTGATTAGTAAATTTTAATATTTTGAACGAAAAGTAATACACAGCTTCTCACTTATTTCTTATTTGTTTATTATGCCCCACTTATTATTCTATCTGGTTTGACCTATTTTTTTCTTCAAGGCAGTTACCTAGTGCCATTAATAAGGGTTGATTTTTGTAACTTATAATCAAATTTAGGGTATGTAAGAAGTATATCGATTTGCATGATAAATAAAATATTGATTAGTAAATTTTAAAATTTTGTACGAAAAGTGATATGCAGCTACCCACTTATATTTCTTATTTGTTCCACTTATTTTCCTATCTAGTTCGGCCTATTTTTTTCTTCAAGACAGCCACCTAGAACAATCAATAAGGGTTGAATTTTGTAACCTATCATAATATTTTGGGATATATAAGAAGTATACCCATTTGGATGATAAGAAAAAGATTGATTAGTAAATATTAATATTGTATACGGAAAGTAATACGCAACTTCCTACTTGTTTATTATGCCTCACTTATTTTTCTATTTGGTTTGACCTTCTTCTTTTTTTTTTTCTTCAAGGCAGCCACCTAGTGCAGTTAATAAGGGTTGATTTTTGTAACTTATAATCAAATTGAGGGTATATAAGAAGTATATTGATTTAGGTGATAAAAAAAGGTTGATTAGTAAATTTTAAAATTTGGTACGAAGAGTAATACACAACTTTCTACCTATTTCTTATTTGTTCCATTTATTTTCCTATCTAGTTTGGCCTTTTTTTTTCTTCAAGCCAAAGCCACCTAGAACAATCAACAAGGGTTGATTTTTGTAACATATCATAATATTTTGGGTATATAAGAAGTATATGCATATTGATGATAAGAAAATGATTGATTAGTAAATTTTAATATTTTGTACAAAGAGTGATACGCAGCTTCCCACCTATATTTATTATTTGTTCCACTTCTTTTCCTATCTGGTTTGGCCTATTTTTTTTCAAGCGAGTCACCTCAACCAATCCATAAGGGTTGATTTTTGTAACCTATCATAATATTTTGGGTATATAAGAAGTATACTCATTTGGATGATAAGAAAAATATTGATTAGTAAATTTTATTATTTTGAACGAAAAGTAATACGCAGCTTTTCACTTATTTCTTATTTGTTTATTATGCCCCACTTATTCTTCTATCTGGTTTGGTCTATTCTTTTTCTTCAAGATACCCACCTACTGCAGATTATAAGGGTTGATTTTTGTAACTTATAATCAAATTGATGGTATATAAGATGTATATCGATTTAGATGATAAAGATTGATTAGTAAATTTTAAAATTTGGTACGAAGAGTAATACGCAGCTTTCTACCTATTTCTTATTTGTTCCATTTATTTTCGTATCTGGTTTGGTTTTTTTTTTTTCTTCAAGCCAGAGCCACCTAGAGCAATCAATAAGGGTTGATTTTTGTAACATATCATAATATTTTGTATATAAGAAGTATATCCATATTGATTATAAGAAAAGGATTGACTAGTAAATTTTAATATTTTGTACGAAAAGTAATACTCAGCTTCCCATTTCTTCTTATTTGTTTCACTTATTTTTCTATCTGGTTTGACCTTTTTTTTTCAAGCCAGCCACCTAGAGCAATCAGGGTTTATTTTTATAACATATCATAATATAAGAAGTATATCTATTTGGATGATAAAAAAATAATTGATTAATAAATTTTAATATTTGATACGAAAAGTAATAGGCTTCCCACTTATTTCTTATTTTTTTACCACTCAATGTCTCTTTTGCTGCGTGCTGAGAGGAAAACGAGACTGAAAAATATTGTATGATCAATGTTTAACGGAGAATAAACTATTTGGCAAACACATTTTAATTATTAATTGTTAACCATTTTTTTTATAGAGAAACATGATTTCTTTTTGTTGCTAGTTAAGGTCTATTTGATTCTTTATATATAAAAGTAGAAGTATACCACTAATTCTACAAACGATGATTTTATGAACATTGACAAATACTAATATAAGTATAAAATTATAGTATTATGGTCCAGTCTGTTACACTTTTAATATAGTTTTGATGACTTTATATATATGTATGACTTAATAATAAGCACAATACATGACAGATATAAAATATTAGATGTCTTGATAGTAACCACGTGCTAAAGACATAGTTAATATAGTAAAATATTGAGACACTAATATTAATTCCCTTGAACATAACTTTGTTTCTGGTAACACTGATGAAGACAACATTTTGCTGTCGCACTTGGAACTTAAATATTGTTGAGTTCATTGCACATCATAATAAAAAGACCAAAAGCCCCATAATTGGTCTAGTTATATTTTCTCTTTCGAAAAAATATTTGTTATTTTTCTGGAAGCAACAAAATCATTATGTGCATCTATAATTTGCAGGTTTATTGTCCACCCCAGAGGCAAGACAAGTAGAAACGTACGAACGTACATTTCTTTTTAACAAATTAGCACTTTCAAATGTCTTCTTCATCACAGCAAATTGAACCAAAAAAGAAAAAAATACACTTATCCAGTATACGACAACCACACTGCTCTTTTCCACATTTACTCAAATTACTTTTACATTTCACCCTACAAAAGCCAAATTGATTTTTTTTTTCCAGTATCCAAGCAGATCAAGTTTTAGAAAAACCTTCAATTTTTTGTCCAACTAAATTTGGCGCATCAGAAAAGCATCTTCATACAAACAAGATGATTTTGTCTTCATACACCCATGAAAACACGGATTTAATTTAACTCTCTGAAAGCGAAAAAGTAAAATTGTTACTACTCTTGGTTTGAAGTTGAGCGAACCCAAAAATCAATAGAGACCAGAAAACATGAAAAAGTACTTTGGTTGCTACAAGCCTTAAAAGACCACAGTGTTCCTTGTGACCCTCCCAATACAAACAATAAAACTGAGTAGCTACAAGCCTTAAACACCAGGCGAAGAATCATAGAATGTTATCACAAAGCTCACCAAATAAGTACAAAATACCCACATCCTCACCATAAGTCCCAATGTCAGGCTTTCCCAGTTAGAACAAATGTTAGCATCGAACAAATGAATCAAGCTTTACAAAGCTTCAGGTGTATCAAATAATTCAGGAATTGTGCGTGGGAAACAAGTTAGACCGTGAAAATCACCGGGAAAAAAAGAAAGACACAGCTCTAACTGCTATTCATGGTGTGCAAGCCAATTAATATATGGGACCTGCAAAATATACCGACATTATATGTACCTGTACCAGTCTCATGGGTGTGCACGAGCAAACTGATATCTGAAGAGAAATTTTGAAAGACGTGGGAATCATCAATGGAGAGCTTGTCGAAGAATCATGGTTGCTACCCTTCACGTTCCCCCAATTCAATTTCCTGCGTATTTTGCTGTCCCGAACTGGTAGAGACAGATGGATGTCGACCGTAATCACTGCTGGGACCACTGTACTCACTAATACCTTGCTCTTGGCTTTCCAGTGCCAGCTTCCTGAAGTTCTTCATGTCTTCACTGTATTGGATGCTGTCATAGCTAGAACCCTCAAAGGAACCAAAAACTCTGCTGTGTCCAGGAGCGCTCCCCTCATTTAGATCTTCTAGAGAAATATTTCCTTCCAGAGCTCGAACAACCTGCTCAGTGTTATTAATTTTATCATTGTCAGAGGTAAAGCCAGATCTCAGTTTGCCAATGCTCAGAATCGGTCATGAATTGCTAAACTTCAAAAAACATCAACCAGTAAATGAAATATCCTGACAGTACTTTTTAATTTTTTAATATGTTTCAACACAACACTGGACTTTTTTTGCCTAAGAGAAGCAGACGAATGCCTTTCAGGGAGGCATTTTACTACATACCCTTGTCAGAGACAATAAACAAAGCAATTTGATTATAAAAACAAAACACACCTTAAATTCTCAAACATATCTTAAGAATCAACCAACTCACCTGGCTCATTCGAGGCCGAAGCCTGGCTGAATGGCGCACACAACTTGCAGCACAAGCGGCCATTCGAATCATCTCATCATGATTGTAATTTTTCTGCAACTTTGGATCAACAAGTCCATCAAAGTTTCCATTTTCAAAAGCTTGAGAGAGTAAAGGCCTAGCCTGTAATTTATACAAAAATGCTTCAGAACAAGATGTTTTGCTGATAAAAACACACACACACACACAATGCTTCAATACAAGATGTTTTGGGGGAGGATTGTCAACATTAGACTGTCAGCTAATTGTTAAAGAATTCCCAGATATTATTTCATCGTTAATTTAAGCAAAACCAGAATTTCTTGCAAGTAATTTGACATGGTTGCATACTACAATCAGCTTCATCCCAGACAGATCAATACAGTTAGCATCTAAAACAAGTTATTTATGACCAATTTAAAACCAATCCGAGCAGACACAATTACAAGAGGTCATAAAATTTTATTGATTTTTCAAGTACACCACATAATTTAGCTCCAAAACTGATCTCCATAGGACAAGATACATGGCTTTCCAAATTTTTAAAACACCAAAAGGAATATGGTTTTTGAACAATATTTACTCATTTAACTGAAAAAAAAAAGGTTAAAGTTCAAGATTGCAATTTGAGAAAAAGTTTAAAGGCAAATACAACATTAGAATGCGAGTTACTGATCACACGCACTCTTCTCTAAATGTTTTCATGCTCGGGAAAATTCATTAACTGACCCAAAAATACTGAAGGAAGATAATAGTTTGACATCTCAAAAAATAAAAAACACCCAATCGACAACCCATTTTAGTAATATAATAATGTATTATAATTAAAGTTAAAAAATAAAATAAACATGATTAAAATATTATTATTATGAGTTGACAAGTAGGGTTTTCTTTTGGTGGGGGTCAAAATATCACCACCCAATAATAAAAGATGCCAAAGGTGCACATTCTGTCATACCATGAATATCATGTGTTTTCCTCTTAGTTACGCATAACGATCAAAATAGAAACATCAACGAAATCATGAATACAACATACCCATTCAACCATGCTGTCATCTAAGAAGGGATGAGTTTTATCAACGGGTTTCCGTCCAGTGATCAACTCCAAAAGCACAACACCAAAGGAGAAAACATCTGACTTTTCTGTTAGTTTCCCACTAGCAGCATATTCTGGAGCCATGTATCTGAATTAAATGAATTTAGAGTTTCAGTAAGATATAACTAATAGAAAAAAGGAAAAATAAAATCCATGAAACATACTGCCCAATAGAAGTATTTCAAAATTAGATTCAAGAAATACGTATGATGAGTCTAACCCAAAAGTTCCCATCACTCGAGTAGAAACATGTGTTTCTGTGTCTGATGAAAACTTTGCAAGTCCAAAATCTGCAACCTGAGCAAAAGATTCTGAAACATTATTCTATATGCAGAATCGCAGATGATGTACATGGATATTAAATGTCAACATGAACAATTTCTATAGCCTTTTTGGTTCATTTAACCATTTCAAGATACACCACTTAATTCACTTATTTTCTGTAGTGAGCCTGTTGCATTGCCTTATATATCCAGGATTGCAGGATAAAAAAGTTATAAATTTACCTTAGCCTCAAAGCTATCATCAATAAGAATGTTAGATGCCTTGATGTCTCGGTGTATGATTTTGGGATTACCTAAAGACATAAGATTAAAAATGTCAATTTCAAAACTAACATCATGAAGTAAAAATACGGCCAATTCTTTTGCAGAGTACATAATTTATTAACAGTAAACTCACAGTCCTCATGCAGATATGCCAATCCTTTTCCAGATCCTATAGCAATCTTCATCCTTGTTGACCAGTCCATAGGTGGTCTGTCTTTTCCTGGTATGATATTCATGATTCATTTAGAACTACAGACAGTATCATACTTGTGAGATATGAATTAAATTATCAAACTTCCAGAGACAGTGGAATCCTCATTACTTAATTACTAACCACACTAGGTCAAAATTTTCATTCTTGTTAAAAAAATGTTGATAATATAATATATTTTACACACGGAGACCAATATGTGAATTAGAAAATAAAAGCCATACTTTTGTACACGAAAGATGAAACAACTAACAGTGTATTGCATGCAAATATTATGATCTACACAACTTTAAAACATTTACAACAAAGAATCTGCACATCATATCTCAGAAAACAATAGTTAAATTGAATTTGCATCCTAAATGAGCTAACAGATCTTACCATGCAAATGAAATTCTAGGGTATTATTTGGCACATACTCGTAGACAAGCATCTTCTGGTTGTCTGCTATGCAGTAACCAACAAGGGAAACAAGGTGTCTGTGATGCACACGGCTAATGACCTCGACTTCTGCATGGAACTCACGCTCCCCTTGTCTACTCTCAGATTTCAACTGCTTGACTGCAACAATTTTCCCATTTGGGAGAACTCCTTTGTGGACATAGCCAAAACCACCTTGACCAAGAAGATTTGAGTAGGAGAATCCATCCGTTGCCATAACTAATTCATCGTGTGTAAAAGTGTTTTGAGATGATAGCGCCAAGGAAATGCCAGGTGAAGGCTTCACCTTCTCGGAACCCAAACTACTTGCAGTGCCTGAAGAATTGACAGTGGGAGTGGGGAGACCAGAGGATGACAGTTTCTGATTCCCTAAACCCCCTGGAGTAGGCTTGGGCGACAAGCCTCCTTTTCCATATGGCGTTGGAGAAACACCAGCCATGTCAGCTGGAGACATTGACACCAAAATTAATTCCAGTTCAATTTTTTGTCAGTTTTACACACAAATTAGAACAAAACTCAACCACACTGCGTATACCTTTTAATTATCTGAGATAAGCAATAAACAAAACCAATGTGTGCAGCAACCCATCAAACAGAATTTAAAACGAGCTTCCAAACACCATAAACCTCAACACTAAGTTGATTCCTAAAAATAAATCACACCACAGAATGTACGAATACCACTGGCACATTTACTAAGATTCTCACGGCATTAATTATAAGCAATAAACCGAAGTTAATTAATCTCATGTCTCGGTGTACTGCTTCCTGATATTCATAATCCATCGTTAAAAAATCAGTCAGCTGAAATATCGCCTAAAGTGATTTCGTACCGAACTTTTCACTAATAAATTATTTTTACAATAAAAGCAGTCAAACTTAAAAAATTTTATTTAAAAATCATTTTTAATCGAAATCAATTTTGTAATCCAAATTTACAGACATGCAACCTTACCTTTCGGTTGAGACGGTTGAGAGTAGTTGTTCTGGCTTCTCTTCTTTTTCCAATTCCTATAGACGCAAAAGAAAACGCCCCCAACGATAAGCATACCTACTGCACCTAACACGGCCCCTATAATTATTCCACTCAATGTACCCGGCGACAAGCCGCTGCCACTGAGACTAGACGGAGCTGCGGCTAACGGCGGAGGAGGACTAACGGCGGCATTGGTGGTGTCGGGAGGCGGAGGAGGGGAGACAGTGGTGTTAGGTACCAGAGGTGTTTCATCCGGAAGAGGAGGAGAAGGAGAAGCAGTGGCAGTGGAGTTAGTGCCGGAAGCAGTCTCCGCCGGCGACGGAGACGACATCGACGACGAAGTTTTCCGACGCTACTGTGAGAGCAAGGGTTTTGATTAAAAAAAAGAAAGGAGAATATGAAAAGGAAAGAAAGTTTAAGATTGAAAACTTTGCATCATCACAGTTTTTTTTTTTTTTTAGG